>BNJU01001146.1_pt1 | contig 107384 bp, 119 predicted proteins | sample 8539281 | NCBI WGS metagenome assembly BNJU01 (sample SAMD00202456, study PRJDB9452) | human saliva metagenome | isolation source: human saliva | place: Japan
CGAGAGTAACGGTTGATCATGATTAAGATACCAAGGGCGACTAGAAAGCGACTGAATTTTTAGGAAACCAACGACAGACGCTTACGTCCTAGGAGGTTTATCTAAATTCCGAGTTTTCCGCTCGGGTTCAGTTCTGCAAACTAGATGCCCATTTCCTTTCTTTGTTTACAATTAGGAAGTCCGTAGTTCGTATTCAGTTTTTAGTGAATACGACTTTTTTTCTCCTTGATTCTTATCTATTCAATAGGAATAATTATATGGTAGATTATGCGTTATAAAAAAATTATAATCTACATTTTCACTTAATCTTTTTTTAATCCTAGTATTTTAGCTAATAAAAATTCTAATATCCCAATCTTTATCCAAATCCCAAATTATCTGTTTATCAATCATTCTAGATTTTTTTAAACAAATCAATAACATCACCTTCAAACACATAATATGGTTTAGCTAACTGAAATCCATATTCTTTTAATTTTTTTCAAATTGGGACGGTTCATCAAAAAAATGAATCTAATTTTGTCTTCGAAAAGATCATAACTTCCTCCCCATTGATTAGTAAGCTTTTTGACAAATGTTCTCAATATTTTTTTCTCAAAAAGCCATTTGGAAAGGCAGTTTCTTTTTTTCAAATAAAGGACTATTGTCCAAGTTTTTCTAAATAAGAGATTGTTCTATCCCAACAAATATCAATATTGTTAATTAACTCAGTTTGTTCAATATCTTGCTCTAATATAAATATAGTCAACCATAGAATTGGTGCATCTTCAATATTTTCAAGAATCTTTTCATCAATATAACATTCATCCTCAATAATTTCTAAAATTTCTTCTGCATGATATGATAAACTGTTTACAAAAATATTTCCTAATATTCCCAGATAATCTTTTTACCACAAGCATTATATTTTTTTCTAACACAGCGACTAATCTATCATATAATTGTAAATCACTAGCATTTTTGTAAATCCAGAGACTTTAATGATGGACCATCTTCATAATCCATTTCATGATTATATTTTTTTGACAAAGTTTCAAAATATAAGTTCGAACTGTTAAATCTCTCAAATATGGTGTCACAGAATACCCAATTTCTCTACGATAATTCAGATTATATTTTTCTCTTATTTTCAATTAATTTTTCTATCATTTGTTACAAAAATATATATCTTGACTAGCTTTTATCTAACAACTCATTAATAAATGAATCAGTAAATTCTTCAGGTAAATTTTTCTGGAACTGTGAAAGAATCTTTTTATTTTCTCTAGTTCAGATTTTTAAATTTTGATAAATATTTTTAATTTCAATTAATGTACTATTTATGGAAATGCGATTTTTTAGAATCACTATTTAAACATTTTTTTCAACAAGATCATCTAGTTCAAAAAGAAATGGATAGTAATCACTAATTAATGGGTAACTCTTTCCATGAGGGTTACTTTTTGTAAAAACACTCATTAATAATCAATCCAAAAGCGAAAAACATCCACTGCACTAGTGATAGTAGTTGCATTACCTTTATTTTTTTGCTCAGGTGCTAAATAATTCCTATTGTTTAGTAAATCGTTTGCTTGTGTTAAGTTGGAATCCTTGAAATGTGCAATTCCAAAATCAGTTAAAACTAGAGTATTATCCTTTATTAAAAATATTTTTCTGGCTTTTATATCTCTATGAATTATTCCTTTATTATGAGCATCTTTTATAGCCTTGGATAATTGAATTAAATAATTTAATCTTTGTTCTGGTGAATAACTTTCAGATTCATCTATTACATCCCGAAGATTTTTTGGGGAAATAATCCATTACTGCATATAAGAATTGAGCTCTTTGTCCATCATTCGGATATTCTCCATATAACTGATACTTAATAATATTTTCATGATTATATTGTGAACAAAATTCAATATCATTTTTTAATCTCTCAATTTTCGCCCTATTTGCACGTCCTCCAGAAGTTGGTAGTTTCATAATTTTAACCGCTTTTTCAATACCGGTACTATCATTTGTCAAAACTACTACACCCTGACCTCCTTGACCTAAAATTTTAATGAAACAATAACCAATAGATTGCAAAATCTCATCAATTTTAAACTGATTTTTAAGACAATCAATATGCTCATCTGTTAAATCCATAATTCCTCACTCCTGTTAAACAAATTCCATGATTATTCAAACTCTTCTTTCCCAATCCATACAGATGGATAGTGATTGAGTGTATTCAAATCCGTATCCAGTGGGACATCATAGATGGCTAAATAGTTTTCAGGATATTGAGCAACTAGCTCTTCATACTTAGCTTTCACCTTTTCGTGATCACTACTAGCATACAAGACTTCGACGACTGCTCCAGTATTATCTTTTTCAACAAATGCGTTGACAATGAGTTGTATCATAAAACCACCTAAATCGAAATACCCTTCATATTTGCTTTCAGAATAGGCATCTTTACATTTAACTCCTGACCGGTCTGATAAACACTTTGACAACAATAAAAGATGTCCTGTTTATCATTGTGCAAAGTCATAATTTTTCGGGTCAGCTCATTTTTCGCAAACATGACTTTCATGGCTTTTACCTGCTATCCAAGCCGGAATTTTGTAAGGTAAGAGTTCTGCCTTATAAAGGTTCAAATTTACCCCACGCGCTTCTACGACTTTCAAAGCCTCTCGAATGGCCTTGATGGCCAATGATAATTCCGAAGAACTATTCATCAAGTTCAAAGCCAGTTCTTCTGGATTTTCCAAATTTCCTGAGCGAGCAGCTGTCGAAGTGACACCTGCGTTAATCGCCATGTGAATCCAAATCCACTCGACCATATCATGAGGCACTTCCCACTTCAAATCTGCAGAAACTAGTAAAGCCGTCAGATCAGCATAGTTAGAAATGTGTGCTTTTTGCTCACCTTCTAGCATTAAATGGTCGAACAAGACACCATCCAAATGGTTCTCCTGCATGTGACCACCCGCTGTCGGAAAGGCCAAAATATAGTCGTAATCCCCTGCCCACTTTTGGACCTCTTTTCGAGTATCCCAGAAATTACAGAAGAAAACAAGGGTGCCTTTGATATTGTTTTTTCGCAAGGTTTCCACAGCTTCTTTGACAAGCCCATGACGCACACTGAGAAAAATAAAATCATATTCCGAATGAGCTTCCGCCACATGAACCTCATAGGTATCATGCTTGTTCTCACCTTTGGAATGATAGCGACCATCTAGCAGATCAACTGACAACTCCTTCGGTGCATTGTTTTTTTCTTACTATCTCTCAGTACGTGTTCCACTTGATGGCCTGCTTTTTGAAAGGCGTAGGCATAAGTGGTCCCGATCACTCCGAGTCCTAGAATCGCTATTTTCACTTAAAAATCAATCCCTTTCCCAAACTCTTCCACACTATCCGGCACATCACTAAACAAAGTCACATGTCCCATCTTGCGGTTGTGCTTTGCCTCTATTTTACCATACATGTGGAGGTGGGCGCTTGGATTTTCTGTGACATATTGTTCAGCAGCCTCGACATGCTGGCCGAGGACATTGAGCATGACGGCTGGGGCATGCAGGTGGATAGCTGGCAATGGTGTTCCCAGAACACCGAGAATATGGGTATCAAACTGCGAGAAGTCACAGGCTTCAATCGAGTAGTGGCCAGAATTGTGTGGACGTGGCGCAATTTCATTGACAATGATGTCATCAGCAGTCGCAAACATTTCCACACAGAGCGTTCCAGATAGCTTGAGCTGTTCTGCAATTCGCACTGCCATAACTTTAGCTTTTTCTGCTAAGCTTGCTGGAATGCGAGCAGGCACAATGGTCTTTGAAAGAATGTTGTTGCGGTGGATATTTTCCTGAACTGGGAAAACTGTCACGTCCTTACCATTACCTGACACGATGACAGAAATCTCAAGGTCAAAGTTGACAAATTCTTCTAAAACACAGGCTGCTGAGTCTGCTAGCGCATAGGCTTCTTCCAAGTCTGCTTCCGAGCGAATGACCTTTTGCCCATGCCCATCGTAGCCACCAGTCGCGGTCTTGAGGACATAGTTTTTCGACAGATCAATATCTGCCAAGTCTTGGCTTGAGGTCACAACCTTGTAAGGTGCAACGGTGACTTTGGCCTTGTTTGAGAGAAAGTCCTTCTCAAAGATTCGATTTTGAGAGATTCGGAGTAGGTCTGTCCCTTGTGGAAGCTGACCATCCTTGATAACGGCATCCAAACCGTCGGCATCCACATTTTCAAACTCATAAGTGAGAACATCACATCGGTCTGCCAACTGACGAAGAGCGTCCACATCATTATAAGGAGCCACGATGATCTCCGCCACGCGAGAGGCCGGACAATCCGCCGCAGGATCCAGCGCGATAACCTTATGCCCCATATAGATTGCAGAAATGGCCATCATCTGACCAAGCTGACCACCACCGATAATTCCGATTGTTTTAGATGAGCTCATTTGTAGACTCCTCTGCGATTTTTCCTTGTTCTTCAGCAAAATTAGCAAGTGCTGTCGCAATAGCCTGGTCCTCTACTGAGAGGAGACGGAGGGCAAAGAGAGCAGCGTTGGTCGCACCTGCTTCACCGATCGCCATAGTTGCGACTGGTACGCCTCCCGGCATCTGAACGATAGAGTAGAGAGAATCCACACCGCTAAGCGCACGAGACTTGACGGGCACACCAATGACTGGAAGTGTAGTCTTAGCAGCGACCATCCCTGGCAAGTGAGCTGCACCACCCGCACCTGCGATGATGACCTTGATGCCACGGCTACGTGCTTCTTCCGCATGTTTGAACATGAGGTCTGGTGTACGGTGTGCGGAAACAACTTTCTTTTCGTAAGCTACACCGAAGCGGTCTAGGACTTCTGCTGTTTTTTGCATGGTTGCCCAGTCGGATTTTGAGCCCATGATGATGGAAATTACTGGTTTCATAGTTAATAATATCCTTTTCTTTTTTGATAATGGTCTTAGGTGGTGGGGACGGAAGCAAACCTTCGGTTTCATTCCTAAATTTTGAGCCTAGGTTCTTAAAGTTTCCCCCGGCCAGAACAGTCTCTGTTCTGGTCTTTTCACCACGGCGACCATTATCGTGTTTGGCGACTTCGTCGCCTAATATAGCACTAATATTCAAAAACTCGAAGAAAATCACAGAGTGACAAGGCAAAGCGACGAAGATAGAACTAACGTTCAGCAAGGAGCTTTAACATAGTCAATCGAAGATTTTCAAAGAGTTTTATTTATTCGCCTTGCTACCGATATCCGTACGGTAGAACAATCCTTCTGTGTTTTGTTTGTTGAGCTGGTTGTAGATGATGTTTTGGCCATCTTTGACGGTGTCTGCTGTTGTGACTAGCATATAAACACGTCCGCCGTTTGAGAGAAGGTCTTGGCCATTTTCAGCGAATTTAGCACCAGCATAGTAAGTGATGATGTCGCCTCCTGTCTTGGCTGGAAGCTTGATACCCTTCTCATAAGCGAGAGGGTAGCCGTTTGATGCTACAACTACTCCCAGTGTCACACCCTTGTCCGTCCAAGTGATGGCCGGCTCTTTGTCATCCAAAATATCAGTAATATTTTGTGCAAAATCAGATGTCAAACGAGGCAAGATGATTTGCGTTTCAGGATCGCCAAAACGAGAGTTGAACTCGATGACTTTCGGTCCATCAGCTGTCAAGATAAGCCCCGCGTAAAGGACACCAAGATAAGGACGTCCTTCTTTAATCATACCTTCAAGAACTGGCTTGACAATGGTGTCAACCGCTGTGTCAACCACGCTCTGTGGTAAGTGAGGAACTGGTGCATAGGCACCCATCCCACCAGTATTAGGACCCTTGTCGCCATCATAAGCACGTTTGTGGTCCTGAGCCGTTGGCATGATATAGAACTTGTCTCCATTGACAAAGGCAAAGAGAGAGAACTCTTCCCCGTCAAGGAATTCCTCGATGACCACGCGCGCGCGCCTGAATCACCGAATTTATTGTCCAAAAGCATCTCATGAGCGGCTTCAACTGCTTGCTCAACTGTCTCCGCAACAACGACACCTTTCCCAAGGGCCAAACCATCTGCCTTGACGACGATTGGAGCTCCTTTTTCCTCGATGTAAGCCTTAGCTTCCTCGAAATCTGAAAAAGTCCCATAGGCTGCTGTCGGAACGTCGTATTTGACCATGATTTCCTTAGCAAAATCCTTAGACCACTCCAGCTCAGCTGCAGCTTTAGTCGGACCAAAAGCTTTGAGACCAGCTGCATTGAAATCATCTACAATACCAGCTGCAAGGGCATCATCCGGTCCAATAAAGGTCCAAGCAATGTCATTTGCTTTTGCGAAGTCAATCAGCTTAGAATGTTCGGAAATAGAGATATTTACCAAATCAAGTCCGTCTAAAGTCATCCCATCATTCCCAGGAGCCACAAAAACCTGCTCAACGTCTTTAGACTCCAACAACTTTTTGGCAATCGCGTGCTCACGACCACCTGAGCCAACAACTAACAGTTTCATCTCTCAACCTCTTTTGCGAATTATTTACTAACATTATATCATAAACGTTCGTTTTAATCTTGTTTCGTTAAGCTTTTTTAAGCAAAAAAGGAAAGAAACTGTTTTCTTCCCTTTCGTTTTCTTAATGTCTAAAATGTCTCACGCCTGTGAAGACCATAGTCAAGCCGTATTTATCTGCAGCTTCGATGGATTCTTGGTCACGGACTGATCCACCCGGTTGGATGATGGCCTTAATACCTGCTTTGGCAATTTCTTCCACGTTATCCGCAAATGGGAAGAAGGCATCAGAAGCAAGAACAGCGCCATCCAGACGGTCTTTAGCTTGATCAATAGCGATACGAACAGAAGCTACACGGTTGGTTTGACCAGGGCCAACACCAAGTGTCATGTGGTCATTGGTCACGATGATACCATTTGATTTGACATACTTGATAGCCTTCCAAGCAAACTCAAGGGCTGTCGCTTCTGTCTCAGTTGGTTGGCGTTTAGTCACCACTTGCCAGTCTGCCGGGCTTTCTTTGATCACGTCTTGGTTTGAACAAGGAGTCCACCAACAACACCTGTGTATTCTGCTTCTGCTTCGCTAGCGTCTTGAGCATCAAATGGCAAGGCAAGGATACGCAAGTTTTTCTTCTTAGTCGTCAAGATTTCAAGTGCTTCGTCAGAATAGCTTGGTGCAATGATGATTTCAAGGAAAACACCGTGCATTTTTTGAGCTGTCGCAGCATCTACTTCACGGTTGAGAACGACAATACCACCGAAGATAGAAACTGGGTCAGACTCATAAGCGTAGTCCCAAGCAGTTTCGATATCATCAGCTTGACCGATCCCACATGGGTTCATGTGTTTGAGAGCCACAACTGTTGGACGATCTTTGAAATCACGAATGATACGGATAGCGGCATCAGCATCACGGATATTGTTGAAGGACAATTCTTTACCGTTGAGCTGTTTAGCTGAAGCAATTGAGTAAGCCGTTGGCAAACCTTTTTGGTAGAAATCAGCGTCTTGTTGAGGGTTTTCACCGTAACGCATTGGTTGCTTAAGATCATAAGTCAAAGTGAGTTTCTCAGGTTTACTTTCCCCTACTTGAGCTGTGAAGTATTCTGCAATCAAAGCATCGTATGAAGCTGTGTGACGGTATACTTTCGCTGCCAAACGTTGGCGAGTTTCGTAAGAGGTTTCGCCGTTGGCTGCCAATTCGTCAAGCACAACAGCGTAGTCAGCAGGATCTACCACAACTGTGACACTAGCGTGGTTCTTCGCTGCAGAACGAAGCATAGATGGCCCACCAATATCGATATTTTCAACCGCATCCGCGTAAGTCACATCTGGTTTAAGGATGGTTTCCTTGAACGGATAAAGGTTTACCACAACAAGGTCAATCAATTCGATATTATTGTCTTTAGCTGCTTCCAAGTGGCTATCCAAGTCACGACGAGCGAGAAGACCACCATGGATATTTGGGTGGAGAGTCTTGACACGACCATCCATCATTTCTGGGAAACCAGTCACATCGTCGATGGCAATGGTGTCCACCCCAGCATTGTCAAGTGCAACCTTGGTCCCACCTGTCGAGATGATATCCCAACCAAGTTTTTAAGTTCTTGGGCAAATTCAACAATGCCCGCTTTGTCTGAGACTGAAATAAGTGCTCGTTTAGTCATTTTTCTTCCTTTCCTTGAATCAAGAGGCTCTTTCACATCATTTAAACTAGAGACTGACGATTATAGTCTGTAAGCTGATTCCCCAGTTCTTGTAGCAAGTCCCTAACTTCAAGCTTACTTGTTTCACTTTCGTAAACACTTCGCAGTTCGGCATCTGTCGCACCAATCAAGGTTACAAATTCCACTTTTCCATGCGGAGTATCTATGGTATTAGCTAAATCATCAGCAGCAGTCAAGAATCCTGTCAAATTAGACTTCTGCTGGGCATCAATGCCTACTGTCTGCTTGGTATAAATGTATTCTTCTGGCAAGACCACTTTACCTGTTTGAAAAAAATATCTTGCCACATATTGTAGCAAACCACAACCATTTTTAATTTCTTCTTCGTCATTATTTGATTTCTTTAACTTAAAAAGTCAATTCAATCCCATAACCACTGTATTCAGGGTCTTCGCTTTCTTTTGTATATAATTCTGACAAGCCGTAGCTAACAAAATGCCAAAACTCTCCTGCATCATAAACACTAATACCATCAAGCGGATCTGGCCCACCCTAACATATACTTAATAACCGTTCCATAATGAAGAGGATTTGGCTGATCAGGATATATACGATTAAACTCTGCATCAATGGCTTCCCATCCTGGAGCACTATCATCTGTATTTTCAGATTCAACAACAATCTTGTCTTCATCTTTAATCGGTTTTTCTTCGCCAGAAGATTTTTTCTTAAAAAAATCAAATAAACCCATAAATTCTCCTTAGCTGATGGCCTTTATCCCTGCTACAAAATCATCTCTGATTTCCTTCTTACTTCCTCTCCACTCCCAAATGTTCCAAGACTTCTGGATAAAGTTTGTACTCTGTTTCGTGGATGCGAGTCTCGAAAGTATCCAGGGTATCCCCTTCAAGGCGTGGCACACGGACTTGTTTGATGACCTTACCGGTATCAACACCAGAGTCCACCCAGTGAATAGTCACGCCAGACTGGTAAACGCCTGCATTCCAAGCATCCTCAATACCATGAGCACCTGGAAATTCAGGGAGATAAGCTGGGTGAATATTGATGATACGGCCTTCATAAGCTGCTAGCAAGGTTGGGCCGACGATTTCATGTAGCCTGCAAGACAAACCAAGTCAATCTGGTGTTCATCCAAGAGTTCGACGATGGCTCCTTCATAGTCTGCCTTGTTCTCAAACTCTTTGAGTTCAAAAGCGTAGGATAATACCCCTAGCTTTTCGGCACGTTCTAAGACATAGACATCCCGGCGATCTGAAAAGACAAATTCTACTGGAAATTGTTCTGCAATCACCTGAAAGTTTGAGCCGTTACCAGAGGCAAAAACAGCAATTTTTTTAGCCATTATTTAATCACCACACTTGCATCTGTCTTCTTCACAATACGACCGATTTCATAAACTGGTTCGTCAAGAAGTTCTTTGACACGTTCCACATTCTCTGGTTTTACTGCAAGCATGAGACCGATACCCATGTTGAAGATTTCAAACATTTCTTCGTGTTTGATTTGGCCATATTTTTCAAGAGCTTTGAAAATTGGAAGGACTGGCACTTTGCTTTCGTCAATTTCAGCAGCCAAGTCATCAGCGAACATACGTGGTACATTTTCGATGAAACCACCACCTGTGATGTGGGCAATCCCATTGACCAATTCTTCTTTGATGAGTGGCAAAGCCGCTTTGACGTAGATACGAGTTGGTTCCAAAAGAACGTCTTTAAGTTTTTTGCTTTCAAGTTCTGGGAGAACTTCTTCACCTGTGTAATCAGCAAAGACACGACGCACGAGTGAGTAACCGTTTGAGTGGATACCGCTTGAAGCAAGCCCCAGAATCACATCCCCTTCAGCTACTTTTGAGCCGTCGATGATTTGAGATTTTTCTGCAACACCGACAGCAAACCCCGCCAAGTCATAGTCATCTTCACCGTACATACCAGGCATTTCAGCCGTTTCACCACCGATAAGGGCTGCACCAGCTTGCACACAACCTTCAGCCACACCAGCAACGACTTGTTCTAGTTTAGCTGGTTCATTTTTACCAGTTGCGATATAGTCCAAGAAGTAGAGAGGCTCTGCACCTGCAGCAATGATATCGTTGACACACATGGCCACACAGTCTTGTCCGATGGTATCGTGTTTGTCGTACTTGATAGCCAGCATGAGTTTGTTCCAACACCATCTGTACCTGAGATCAAAACAGGTTCTTTGACACTTGTTTTTGAAAGGTCGAACATACCACCGAAACCACCAAGAGCTCCCATAACACCCGCACGTTCCGTACGTGCAACGTGTTTTTTAATCCGTTCAACAACTTCATAACCCGCTTCAACGTCCACACCTGATTGGGCATAAGCATTTTTATTTGTCATTTGTTTATTCCTTTTCCTTTCCTTCAATGAGGAATTTTATTTGTAAAAACTCGTTTTTTCTTCCAAACTTCTACGATATTCTTCTTCATAATCATAGAGAGGAGTTGGATATTTCCCATCAAAGTAAGCCACACAGAGACCGCCATTTGGCGCATCTGTTTCAATCCCAATAGAGTCAATCAAGCCATCAATAGAAAGATAAGTCAGACTATCCGCACCAATGATTTGGCAAGTTTCCTCAACGGTATGATTAGCCGCAATCAACTCCTGACGTGTCTGGATATCAATTCCGTAGAAACATGGATAGGCAAGAGCAGGACTACCAATGGCAACGTGTACTTCTGATGCCCCCGCTTCTTTCAAAAGTTGGACAATACGACGAGATGTTGTTCCTCGCACAATAGAGTCATCAATCATGACCACACGTTTTCCTTTAACAACACCAGATACTGCAGAGAGTTTCATACGAACTTCCTTGCTCGCGCAATTCTTGAGTTGGTTGGATGAAGGTCCGTTGTGTATATTGGTTCTTGATAAGACCCATTTCATTTGGCAAACCTGATTCTTCCGCAAATCCCATCGCTGCGCTGAGTGAGGAGTTTGGCACACCGACCACAATGTCAGCTTCATGCTTGAACTCACGTGCTAATTGAGCTCCCATTCGCTTACGAGCCGTATGGACATTGACACCATGGATATTGGAGTCAGGACGGGCAAAGTAAATGTACTCCATGGAACAGATTGCCAGCTGAGTATCGTTTGTATAGCTGTCATACTGGATGCCATTGTCATCAATAATGACAATCTCGCCCGGTTTCACGTCGCGAATCCACTCCGCACCGATTACTTCAAAGGCACAGGTCTCAGAGGAAACTACAACTGCTCCATTGCCCATTTTCCCGATTGACAGAGGACGGAATCCGTTTGGATCAAGCGCTGCAATTAACTTATCTTCAAACATCAAGAGATAAGCGAAACCACCTTTAACTAGACTGAGCGCTTCCTTAATTTACCCATCAGGTTTGGATTGTGGCTACGGCGAATCAAGTGAGCCAAGATTTCTGAATCAGAAGTCGAGCTAAAGATTGCCCCTCTTTGTTCCAATTCTTGCTTGAGCGATTCTGCGTTGGTCAGATTCCCATTATGAGCCAAACCAAACTGCATGTCATGAAAGCGGAAAAGGAAAGGTTGGATATTGTCTACAGAAGCTTCTCCCGCAGTCGCATAGCGCACGTGTCCAATCGCTCCAGTTCCTGTCAATTTATCCAAATTAGCAGGATTTTTGAAGACTTCTGATAAAAGCCCCATATCACGATGACGCTTCAATTGTCCATGGTCATTGGAGAGGATCCCTGCCCCCTCCTGACCACGGTGCTGAAGGCTATGGAGTCCAAAATAGGTTAATTTGGAAGCGTCTGGGTGACCCCAGATGCCGAAAACACCACATTCTTCATTAAGAGATTTTACTTCGTATGTCATTTTATATACCTAATTTTTATTTGTGTATCATTCCTTAACAATACTACAGCGGAATGATACGGTAGAAGCTCATTTCACTCGCAACAACAAATCATTTACAATTATCGCAAGTTACATCTACTTGATTTTACATTCACTGATGGTTATCTATTAGAAAATCTGCAAAGCCTATTTTCCAGTAAAGTATTTCACAGCTGATGCAAAGAGATGCTGGTCTTTATTTCCTGGAATATTTTGGAAGAGACCGTCTTCGAAACGTTCTGAGTGACCCATCTTACCAATAATTTGACCGTTCTTACTTGTGATACCTTCGATAGCATTGACAGATCCGTTAGGATTGTATTTTGAATCCATGCTTGGTTTACCTTCAAAGTCAACATATTGGGTAAAGATTTGACCATTGTCACGAAGCTCTGCAAATTCCTCAGCTGTCACGACAAATTTACCTTCACCGTGTGATACTGGGATAGCATGGATGTCGCCAACTTTCACGCCAGCAAGCCATGGTGAGTTCGTATTGGCAATACGTGTTTCAACCATCTTAGCCACGTGTTGGTTGGCATCATTGTAGAAGAGGGTTGGACTCGTGCTGCTTGCATCTTCAAAGTTTCCATATGGAAGAAGACCTGATTTGACAAGAGCTTGGAATCCGTTACAGATACCGATGATCAAACCACCACGGTCGATGAAACTATCAATGGCTGCACGCACTTTTTCATTGAGCAAGATGTTAACGATAAATTTAGCTGATCCATCTGGTTCATCGGCTGCTGAGAAGCCACCTGCAAAGAAGATAATATTTGCTTTTTCGATATTATCAACCATGGTGTCAACAGACTTGACAATCGCTTCTTCATTCAGTGTTACAAATGGTACCAAGTTGACTTTGGCACCTTCTTTTTCAAAGGCCTTAGCTGAATCATACTCAGAGTTAGTACCTGGGAATACCGGGATGTAAACCACAGGTGTCCCAACTGTTTCTTTAGCTTTGATCACAGCATCTGATGCCACTGCAGGTACTTCTTCCAACTCAGTTGCTTGTGCAAATTCCGTTGGGTAAACCTCTTCCAATTTACCTTGGAAGGCACTGTCAAGTTTGTGTCCATCAAGTGTTACACCATTGACAGTAAGTGTAAAGTCAGCTACTGTTCGTCCAATCTTGGCAACACCTGCAATGTCTTCAGGCGATGTGAAGACGAATCCACCCAATTGAGCTGTCAAGCTAGTGTCAAGGCCAGCTAATTCAACGTTTGCACCAATATGGTTACCAAATGTTGCAAGGGCAAGAGCTTCAACCACACCACCATATTTGACAGCTGATGCAGATGTGACTTTATGGTCAGCTTGAATTGCTTCAAATTGAGCAAAGTTAGACTTGATAAGATCAAAATCAATTTCTTGTGCCAAAGCTTGACCTGGAATATAGTAAATATTTTCACCAACAGCCTTAAATTCTGGAGATAGGACCTTACGGCTATCTGCTGTTGTCACACCAAAAGCAACCAAGGTTGGTGGTACGGTCAATTCTTCAAAGGTACCAGACATAGAGTCTTTACCACCGATAGATGGCAAACCAAGTTGAATCTGAGCTTCAATGGATCCAAGGAGAGCAGCCACTGGTTGACCAAAACGCTCTGCTTGTTTATCCATTCGCTCGAAGTATTCTTGATAAGAGAAACGAGCCTTAGACCATTTTGCACCAGCAGCAACCAAACGAGCAGTTGCTTCGATAACCGCATAAGCAGCGCCATGGTATGGAGACCATTCTGCTACATAAGGGTTGAATCCTTGCGCCATGACAGAAGCAGTTGTTGTCACACCATGTTGAACTGGCAATTTCTGTACAGAAGCTTCCGTTGGTGTGATTTGGTAGCGACCACCGAGTGGATGATTAACTGTTGAACGACCAACTGAGCTATCAAAGATGGTTTGTAAACCTTTTTGACTGGCATGGTTAAGGTCAGCCAAGACTTCAAGAGTATCAGCTTCAAGGGTTTCAGCAGATGTTTGACGTTCTTCTGGAAGCTTGACATCCTTGTCAACCACCTTAGCATCTACAACCACACGTACACCGTTTGTATCAAGGAAACGACGTTCCAAATCAACAATGGTTTCACCATTCCAGTGCATGACAAGGTTTGGTTCTCAGTCACCGTCGCAACGACAACAGCATCAATATTTTCTTTGTTACATGCTGCAATAAAGGCAGCTACATCTTCTGGACGAACCACTACAGCCATACGCTCTTGAGATTCAGAGATAGCAATTTCTGTACCGTTCAATCCTTGGTATTTCAATGGTACTTTGTCTAGATCAATTTCAAGACCATCTGCCAATTCACCGATAGCCACACAGACACCACCAGCACCAAAGTCATTTGATTTCTTGATTAGACGTGTCACTTCTCCATTACGGAAAAGACGTTGAATCTTACGTTCTTCGATGGCATTCCCTTTTTGAACTTCAGCACCAGCTGTTTCAACAGATTCAACCGTTTGAACTTTAGAAGAACCTGTCGCACCACCGACACCGTCACGTCCAGTCTTACCACCAAGCAAGATAATCACATCACCTGCTTCAGGTTTTTCACGGACAACATTTTCCTTAGGAGCCGCACCGACAACTGCACCTAGCTCCATACGCTTAGCGACGAAACCTGGGTGGAAGTATTCACGAACATAGGTTGTTGCAAGACCAATTTGGTTCCCGTACGAAGAATAACCGTGAGCTGCTGTTTTAGAAATCACTTGTTGTGGTAATTTACCAGCACGAGTCGCTGAAATTGGAGCCGTGATATCACCAGCACCTGAGATACGCATGGCTTGGTAAACGTAGGAGCGCCCTGACAATGGGTCACGAATGGCACCACCGATACAAGTAGCCGCACCACCAAATGGTTCGATTTCCGTTGGGTGGTTGTGAGTTTCATTCTTGAACATAAGAAGCCATGTTTCTTTGATACCATTGACATCCACCTCAATTTCAACTGAGCAGGCATTGATTTCATCAGATACTTCCATGTCATCCAAACGACCATTGGCACGCTCATAACGACCAAAAATAGTCGCCATATCCATCAAGGTTTGAGGTTTTTCTGTACGTCCCAACTCATCACGCATGGCGATATATTTGTCATAAGTCGCTTGCAATTGTTTTTCAAATTTAGAAGCTGAGAAGTCGATGTTTTTCAACTCAGTCTCGAAAGTTGTGTGACGGCAGTGGTCAGACCAGTAAGTATCCAAAACTTTGAGCTCAGTCTCAGTTGGCACCCGTCCAATGGATTTGAAGTAATCTTGAATGAAGAGAAGGTCATCCACTTCCATGGCCAATCCTTGCTCAGCCTTATACTTAGCAAAATCTTCTGCCGTATAAGTTTCAAAGAAATCCAAGCTTGGAATGGTCTTGTCAGACTCAGAGAAATCCTGTTTCGCAATGCCAACAGTGATATCTTTGAAACGAGAATCCACTGGGTTCAAAAGGTAGTTTTTGACAGCTTCCAACTCATTCGCATCAATATCCTTGTTAACAAAGTACAATTGTGCTGTGTTCACTGTTACATCATTTGAACTACCCAACAAAAGCAAAGCTTCTTGCGAAGATGCTGCCCGTTGGTCAAATTGACCAGGCAAACTTTCGATAGCAAAGAAAGCATACTTTTCAAGATCAGCCTTAACCGCAGCCTCGTCCAAAACAGTATCAGTCACTTGCTCAGAAAAGATATGTTTTTCCGCACGCGCAAACAAGTCCTCTGCCAAATTAAAGACATCGTAAACCTGAACAATACGAAGATCATTCAAAGTTTTCAACTGAAGATTATGCTGTAATTCTTTTACTAAAGAGTGAGATTTCACACGAAAATCAGCTTTTTTCTCAACGAAAATACGTTTATCCATTTTATTTCCTTTATTTCTATTCAAATAGGTTATCGAAGACGAAGGTTTTCCGTTTCAAACAAGTTACTTCAAGCCCTGCAATTTTTCTAACACGACCTTGTAAACATCCGTTAAACTGCCCAAATCTCTACGGAAAACATCCTTGTCCATATGGTGCCCTTCCGCATCCCAAAGACGGCAGTTGTCTGGTGAGAATTCATCTGCCAAGATAATCTTGCCATCCTTATCAAAACCAAATTCCAATTTGAAGTCAATCAAACGCAGACCAATTTGTTCAAACCAATCTTTCAGCAATTCATTAATACGACGCGTTTCTTCCTTGATATAAGCAATTTGCTCATCATTGGCAATATCCAAGAACTTGACATGCTCATCATTGATGAATGGATCATCCAAATCATCGTTCTTGTAGTAAAATTCAACGATTGGAGTTTCTAAGTCCAAACCTTCTTCCACGCCAAAACGTTTTGAGAAAGAACCCGCAGTCACGTTACGAAGAACAACCTCCAAAGGAATGATGGTCACTTTCTTGTTAAGTTGTTCGGTATCAGAAATACGTTCGATAAAGTGAGTAGCTACACCCGCAGCATTCAATTTTTCAAAAATAAGAGACGAAATCTGATTATTCAGCACACCTTTACCCTCAATGATCTCTTTGCGAGCTCCATTCAGCATAGTGGCCTGGTCCTTGTAGACCGACTTAATCACATTTTCGTCTTCTGTAGTATAGATATCTTTAGCTTTTCCCGTATAAATAAGTTCACTGGACATTTTCTTGTTCGCCTTTCGTATTACTTTACATCATTCTAACACAACAGACACTAAAAATCAAATATTTCACGAACTATATTTGATGTCATATCTGAAAAAGTACAGAAAAATCGCAAATGATTTTTCATTTGCGATTTTCTAAGATTGATTAGAGTTAAAATGAGAACTTTATTCTTGTTTAAAAAAACGATCAAGATAGTAGCGTAAAAAACTCTTCCTACCTGTAATCATAGTCAAACGACCTTCAAGTCCATAACGAAGTTTTTCTGCTTGTTCAGCATTCAAATCCGTCTCTGCCTCTAATTTAAAGAAATTGCCCTTTTCTGTCTGAGTCGCACTGGTATCGATATTCGTAATCTTGGAGGTCAATACTAGCTGCTTATTCGCATCCGTTACCGTTGTAAATCGTACCTCATTTCCATGCTTGAGACCAGCCACTTCCTTAGAACTGATATAAGCTGTTAGTTTTGCTTTCCTCTCTCTAGCCAACTGCGGAAAAAGATGAGCGAGAATAGTTCCTTCTGGAATGATGGTAGACCGACTATGCTCAGGATTCAAATGTAGAACACCATCTTCTGTTGCTGTAATTTTCCCCTTCTCTAAAAGATTCCCTTGAATCTTTTTACCCGACTCCGCTTCAAGAATTTTCTGATCCAAGAGCGTTAATTCCTGACCTACCTTGGCTAGTTGCTGAGATTTTAATGACTCCAACTGACTTCCCAAGCCAGATGCATAAGCTTGCTGGGCTCCTGAACCTGCATACTGTACTCGATAACCTGCAAGAGTTGACTCCAACTGAGTGATTTGAGCATCTAGCTGAGATAAGGCCTGCTGTTTGGCTTCTGATCCCTGCTCTTTTGTTGACTGATAAATCGCATAAGCTGGATGATCACTCTCTAAGTGTCCATCACCCTGAATAGCAGACTTGGCTTGCTGATATTCTTTAATTTTGGACTGGGTTTCACCGATGAGATTGCCTAACTCTGCCTGACTACCACTAGCTGCTGCATTTTGAGATGATATACTAGCATTTTGTTGCTCAACCTGACTTCGCAGACTAGCAGCTTGATTTAGATAATCTAAAAAACTATGCTGATAGCCAAATTTATCTGCTTCAGGAAATTGATCACTTCCTGCTTGAAGGCTTGCTTTTAAATACTCCAGTTGAATCTTCTGATCCTTGAGCATTTCCAACTGACTGGCATAATTCTCAGCCTGAACGGCTTCTGCTCCCTCTTGGTATTGAACGAGAAGATCCCCTTGCTTGACAAACTTATTTTCAGCCAAATGATTCGCCACAATCTTACTATTACTACTAGACTGAATGGTAGCAATGATACGAGCAGGTTCTACCGTAGCTCCAGCTGTCAAGCTTATCTCCTTTTGGGCAAAGATTGAAAAAACGATCAGGAACAAAAACAAGATAAAACTTGGAAAAATCACATAACTAGAAAAATTATGGTAACGACGATTGTAAAACTCAGCACTTTCTAAAAATTCTGATTGCATCTTTTCTCCTCTCTAACTATTCACCAGATGGGCGTAAAAGCCACCCTGAGCCAACAAATCTGCATGTGTCCCCTCTTCGACAATCTTGCCCTGATCCAAAACGACAACCTTCTCTGTCCGCTCAGCAATGGTCAAGCGGTGGGCGATGAAAATCAAGGTCTTATCCAAAGCCATCAGATTATCGACAATTCGCTTCTCGGTCAAAATATCCAGACTGCTGGTCGCCTCATCCAAGATCAAGACGGGCGCATCGGTCAAGAGAGCACGCGCCAGAGCGATTCTCTGACGTTGACCACCTGAAATGCCCGCTCCATCCGAAGTCAATTCTGTCTGGTAATTCAGTGGCATCCGCTCAATATCTTCCCGAATCTCTGCCAACTCCACTGCTCTCAAGATATCCTCCTGGGTCGTCCCCTCCTTAGCTCCAAGAAGAAGGTTCTCCAAGATCGTTCCATTGAAAACATAGGGCTGCTGAGGCAGGTAGTTGATATACTGGCGCAGAGCCTTTTTATCAATCTGATTTAGTTTGACACCACCCAGACTAATCTCCCCCTGACTTGGATCGTAAAAATTAACCATCATCTTAGCCAAGGTCGTCTTACCCGATCCTGAAATTCCCACAAAAGCCACTTTAGAGCCTTGCGGAATGGTTAGATTGATGTCCGACAAGACATCTCGACCATAGCCATACTTGTAGTGAACCTGCTTGAAAGTCATATCTCCTTCTAGCAAGCTCAAATCTGAGACTGTTTTCTTTTCCTCAAACTCAGATGCAACCAGATAAACTTCATTCAGACGGTTATTGGCTACCTGCGCTGTCTGAAGTTTGGTTTGCAGATTGATGATATTCTCCAAAGGATTTGTAAAATAAACAAGTAAGGTATTATAGGTGATCAACTGGCCCAAACTCATCTTATTGTCCATAACTAAGAGAGCCCCCATCCAGAGAATGCCAACATTGAGCAAGAGCTGGGCAAGCTTTTTCAGAACCTTTTGCTGACTTTCTGCCCGACTGTAGGTAAAAGATTTTTTTAGATAATCCACAAATTCCTTGTCAATCTTTTGATAACGGGAGCTTTCACTAGTTAAGGACTTGATGGTCTCAATGCCATTGATGTCCTCAATGATAGAAGAAGACAGAACCGCATTGGCTTCCATGGTATCCCGATTCATCTTTTCAAACGGCTTCATAAAAGCAAAGATAATCACTGTGTAGATAGGAAGAGCTAGTAAACTCATGAAAAAAAGATTGCTATTCTGCGAAAATAGAACTACTGAAATAATCAAGACAGTAGATACATCCAAAAAAATTGACAGAATAGTCGAAGCCAGCGCATCGATGATACTATTTGCATCCGTGAAACGAGACACGATTTCCCCTGTCCGTCGTGTCGCAAAAAAGGACATGGGCAAATGAAAAACATGCTTGATATAAGACAAAATCACATCAATGGACAAGCGTTGCCCCAAAACAAGTAAAAGATACTCCTGGGCATAAGATAAGATTTGCTGAAGGACATAAACGATGACTAGCCCTATTGAGATAATGCCCAAGGTTGAACGCATCTGATCTGGTACATAAGTATCAATGATAGACCGCAGATAATAAGAACCCACAATGTTAATCAAGGTCACCAAGAGGGTCGCCAAAACGATATTAACAATCAAACCTCGCTGTTTCACTAATATAGGGATAAAGGAGAGCAGACCATTTTTTTGTTCCTTATGAGGCTTATAAGTCGGAGATGGGGCCATAAAAATAGTGATTCCTGTCCACTCCTTAGCAAAGCGCTCACGAGAAATCTTGGTCAGCTTAACACTAGGATCTGGATCTGCAATATGAATGTTGTTCTTGTCTTGCCCAGTCACCACATAATAATGGAGCAATTTCCCTTCCTTAAGCACATGAGCCACAAAAGGAAAGGTTACATCCGGCAAATCAAACAAGCTCATGTCCGCCTTTATTGCTCGCGTCTCAAAACCAATTTCCTCTGCAACCTTGACTAGGCCTAAAGCCGTAGTACCATCCATGGTCGTCTTGGCCAACTCTCGCAAGTGAGCCAGAGAATAATAACTACCGTAATAACCAAAGACCATGGCTAATGAAGCCACACCGCAGTCCATCTGATCTACCTGAGGACGATAATGCCGTTTACTAAATTTCATATCCTACTCCTTTTCCTAACAATCTCCAAAGAAAACTTTGTAAGATTATTTTATCCAAACAAAGAAGCAAAAAGAAAATTATTTCTAAAAAAACAATAACTGCACCTGAACAGCACTTTTGGGACAAAGAAAATAGGCAGAACAAACGTCCTACCTAGAAAATATAATGATTAATATTTCTTACCTTTTTTTCAATTTTTTTCGATTTACCACAAATTTTTTTAAATTAACGTCTACTTCCCAGATAACGTCCAAACATATAAGAAGTTCCTCCTAAAACTCCCCAAGCTACTGCTGTAGAAGCACTAGCAATGAAAACCTCCCTTAGTTACAGCCAAGTCTTCCTCTGTCATAATGGCAAAATTTTTTTATTCAGTTTTTTTCATCTTTTTATCTACTCCTTTTTAAATAATACTAGCTAATCCAATAGCTACTCCAACCAAAAAGTCCTACTATTCCTAAGGCTGATATAATGATAGCTGCAAATTCTTCTGAGATATTCATTTATTTCTCCATTCTTTTTTTAGTTCTTATTCAATTGATAACAACTAAAAGATGATTATTCCATAGCATTTGCCACATACTAATAATAATTCTCTTTAAACCTTGTCTTTACCTGAATCTAAATAACTCATCATCAAAAGCAGCATCGGAACAAATAACTCTGTTTGGAAATATTTTTTTCAACATTAAAAGGTAATTGCATTTAAATCTCCTAATATGCAAAAGCACTCCAAAAAAATAATTAAAAAGGCTCCCATTACATTTTTTTAGATTTTTTTCATACAAGTTCACTTTTTATTCCTTTTTTTAGTTCAACTTAATGATTAGTTACTAATAGATCTTCTTTTATTTTCTGAACTACACTTATACCCTACATAAAACAGACCAAGCAGAATTGGATAGGTCTCTAGATAAAACAAGGTATTGATCGGTTTTTTCAAAATCAAATACGTTACAATATAGATAATGACTGACACGATAAAATATCCCTCAGCAAATCCCAATAAAAATTTTTTCATAGCAGACTCCTATTTATCTGACAAAAATGACAGAGTTTTTCCGCCATTCACACGGACAAAATCCTTTTCATTCAGATTCATCATTTATAGTTTGGATTATATTTTGACAAATCCTTGCAAAAAATCCCAAAATAGCCTGAGGCAATCAATCCAACTAAATACCATTTCCAATCAAAGGATAATAAAGAACCTGTACGAATTACATGAAGCACGAGATTGAGACCTATTGCCACCAAAGGAACTATGGCAACAATGTATTGAGATCAGTGTTGCGATTGTTCATTATCTAACGCCCACGACGAGCAAAATCTGAACCAAATTTGTAACCAGCATTAAAAATTTGTACAGCAGCATTCAGTACTCCTGCAATCCCAACTGCTTCCGCAAGACCAAAACCACCTTTTGTTCTCACTAATTCATCGTCAGATAATTGATAAAATTGTTCTAAGTTCATGTTCATCATTACTCCTTTGTATTATATTTTATTGCTATATAAATGATTAAAATGAGTATTGGATAGGTAAATACTTCTGAAATATCCATAAAATTTACACTATACTGTCCAGGTAATATTTTTATAGTCAATTAAAATTTGAACAATAGTAAAAATAATACGTAGCGATAACAATACCCCTAATAATATCACTTCTTTTTTTAAAAACATAGAAATGCCTCTCTGACTACAATCAGATTATGGTCTATTTGCATAATACCCCAAAGCTGCTCCTCCAGCAAAAAGCGCTGTTGCTCCACCTGCTACTGCCGCACCTACCTTCCAAATAGATACTCCAGCGAGTACAAGAGGCAGTGCTCCCCCATCCACTTCCATCAGCTCTTCTTCCGTAAGAGCTGCAAAGTTCTGTTCCATTTTATCAAAGTTTGTCATTTATTTTCTCCTTTTTTTATAGTTTTTTGTTTGTGATTTTTAACCTTTAAACCATTTTAAAAGCCAAATTGGATAAATAACTGAAATAACCATTTCTAATCTCCTTCCTCTTCTTCTCACTTATCTATTCGAGAAATCATTTTTAAAAATGAGTAAATAAACTTAATTTATTTAAAATACAATTTGATAAACCATGGAAGTAAAATTGGTAAATACATTGATCAGACTCCTTTCCTTTTTCTTCTTACTTATCTATTCGATAAAAATAATTTTTAAAATAAACAGCTAAGTCAAATTTATTTTTAAAAACCACTTGATCAACCATGGATAAAGACCTGTCACATACATCAGTAATCCCCCTTTTTTGTTCTCATCTCTTTATTCGTAAACTCAACTGTAAAATTTCAAAATCTTATCTTTTTTCGAGAAATAAAAAAACAACATGACTTGCATGTTGCTTTATGTTAGATTTTATCTTTAATGGCTTTCAATACATCTGCCACACTTTGGAGGTGGTCGATTTCTTCATCACTAATTTCGATTCCGAATTCATCCTCAATGGCTAGTACGAATTCCATCAAATCTACCGAATCAGCATCCAGATCATCCTTCAAACTCAAGGCCTCTGTGACTACAAAGTCATCCCCTTGACGTTCTTGGATAATGGCCACGACACGGTCAAAAATTTCTTTTTCTGTCATATATATTATTCTCCTGAAAATTCACGCGCAGTTTGAGCAACTACGTCTGTTTCTAGCATGGTACGAATCTGACGAATCGTACTGTACACAGCCTTGGCATCACTTGAGCCATGAGTCTTGACAACAGGCGCCTTGACACCAAACAAGACTGCACCCCCAACATCTGAATAGTTGAGCTGCTTTTTCAAGCCTTTAAGGCTATCCTTGAGAAGAAGAGCACCAAGTTTTGCTCTAAGTCCACCACCTGTAATAGCATTTTTAAGTAAGCCCATGATTCCCATGGCTGTACCTTCGATGGATTTTAGCACAGCGTTTCCCGTGAAACCGTCTGCCACGACAACATCTGCAACACCCTCCATCAAATCACGCGCTTCCACATTACCGACAAAATTCAAACTCTCATCAGCTGCTAGCAAGTCATAAGTTTCCTTGCGGAGTGGATCTCCCTTGCTGCTCTCTGTCCCGTTATTAAGCAAACCAACTCGTGGTTTTGCAATTCCACGAACATTTTTAGCGTAGAAAGAACCTAGGATGGCATATTGATGAAGGTGATGGGCTATGTTTTCTGCATTGGCACCAAGGTCTAGCATATCAAAACCTTTCCCATCAACTGTTGGTAAGGTTGACATAAGCCCAGGTCGGTCAATATTCTTGATGCGACCAACGATGAAAAATCCTGCCGCTAGCAAAGCACCTGTATTTCCTGCAGAGAGAACGGCATCTGCCTCCCCATCTTTGACAGCCTTGGCCGCCAAGACCATGCTAGCATTTTTCTTCTTACGGATGGCTTTTGTTGGCTCGTCATCCGAATCAATTTTCTCATCTGTATGGATAATACTGACGCGATCTGTCGCTGTTAGATATTGCTTAATCTTGCTCTCATCTCCGTAAAGTTGAATCTCAATATCTGAAAAGTCAGCAAGGGCTTGATCGACTCCCTCTACAATAGCTTGTGGTGCGTAATCCCCACCCATTGCATCTACTGCGATTTTTTTCATTTGTCTTCCTCTTTTAGTAATTGTCCCCAATCAGCTAGGGAATCAATAAATTTCTTTGATTTTAGGTGAATTCCTACGTATTCTTCATAAATTTGATCCATGAACTGACGCAATTCTTGCTTGATTTCAGACTTGAGAGAAATAGTCTCTAAAGTCTCAAAGTTAATAGCTTGAAATTGATTGAGCAAATAGGGAATGTTTGGATTCAAATGACAACGTTTCTCATCCTCATGATAATGCTCAGGACATAAGCAAGCGCCATATTTGAAAGAAAAGTCAAAAGCCTGACCTACCCGATGGCAAAAAACACACTCATTAAAGTTAAGACTGATCCCAAAACGTGTCAAAATCTGAATTTCAAAAATATTGGTCAAAACTTGATAATCCAGACCCTCTTCCATCAACTCTAAAGTCCTTTGTAAAAAAGCAAACAAGGGAGCATCCTGTTGATTGTCCTGCAAACTAGCATCTGCCAGAGCTGCCACATAGGTCGCATAGGCCATGACAAAGAGATCACTATTGATTTTTGGAAAGGTCATCACCTCATGGTAGTCTTCAATATAACTAAGCCCATCATCATTGATTCGTAAAAGAAAACGAGCCAGCACCAAAGGTTGAATAACTGGAGCCAGTTTGGATTGACCGGCATGTTTGACAAAAAACATGCGCTTACCGACCTGCTCTGTAAAAATCTTGACTAGCTTGTCATCCTCACGAAAATTACGATTGTAGAGCACCAACCCCTGACTCGTAATAGACTGAATCATGCTTCTCTCATGTACTCCTCAAGACGTTTCATAGCCTCTCTGATGGTTTCCATACTAGCCGCATAAGACAAGCGCACATAACCTTCTCCATATTGACCAAAAGCTGCACCAGGGATAAAGGCAACAGCCTTCTTCTGAGCAAAATCCTTCAGAAAAGCAAAGGAATCTTGATTGTAGCCTGCTGGAATCTTAGCAAAGATATAAAAAGCACCATCTGGTTTGATAATCTCAAAACCAAGGTCAGTCATCTTCTCGATAATGTAGTCCCGACGTTGGATATACTCCTTCTTCATCGGCTCTGCATCGTTCTTACCAGCCGTCAAGGCTTCCACCGCAGCATGTTGAGCCATAGTATTTGCAGCAGTTACCAAGTACTGGTGACTCTTGATTAACTGGGCTGTGAAATTTGCTGGAGCAAAGATAAAACCTAAACGCCAACCTGTCATAGCATGGGATTTAGATAGACCATTGATGATAATGGCCTGATCTCTCAGCATAGTGCCCAAAGATACATGATTTCCCCCTGTATAGGTTAATTCTGAATAGACCTCATCACAGACAACGAAAATCTCATACTTACGTAAAACGTCAGCCAAGGCTTCCAACTGCTCCCGACTATAGGTAATTCCTGTAGGATTAGCTGGATAGTTGAGAATAACTGCCTTGAGCTTGTCACCTTGCTCGATAATAGATTTCTCTAGCATTTCAGGAGTTAAGACAAAACCGTTCTCAGTCGTATCAATCTCGACAATCTCTGCACCAACTAGATTAACAATTGGTTCATAACCAGGATAGGCAGGAGCTGGCAAGAGAACCTTGTCACCCTCTTCTAAAATAGCTGTCAAAGTAGCTGATAGAGCCTCTGTCGCACCAATTGTGACCAAGATTTCATTTTCAGGATTATAGTCTAGCTGGTATTTTTCTCTTACAAAATCACTAGCTGCCTGGCGCAAGGTCAACAAACCACTCATCCCTGTATAGTAGGATTGATTTTGGTCAATGGCACGCTTAGCTGCCTCCTTGACATGGTCTGGAGTTGTGAAGTCAGGCTCTCCCAATGTCAGACGTAGAACCCCAGGAATCTCTGAAATAGCCTGGTCAAACTGACGAATCAAGGAAACTTGAATCTTATCTAATTGTTTATTAAATCGCTTGGTTAAGTCCATAGATACCCTCCTTGCTTAAAGAACATATGTCTATTATACTACAAAAGCTCTCTGACCGCAAAATCACACTAGCATAAGCAACTGATGTATGTTCATTTAAATTCATTACAACACTATGTTTTTAGAATACTCAATGAAAATCTCATGAAACTAGGAATCGAGGTGAAAGCATAACTAAAGTTAGGTAAGCCGAATATGACAACGTATTAGGAGATTTTCGACGAGTATTGAGAAGTTGCGTAAGGAAATAAATCGGATAGGGGTCAATATAAATCAGATCACAAAAAAAGTAAACGAAGATAATCAGGCTAGTCTAAATGAATTTAGTCAGATTCTTGAATTGCAGAAACATTTGAAAGATACAGTCAGACAATTTATTCAAAAACAAGAAAATCAAACAAAGGTACAGGACAGTTGGTTGTAATAAGAATTATTGTTGATATTCTCTCTTACCTATCCTAAACTTATAACTAAGGATAAGATGATGTCGAGTGACTGGTAACAGTTTGCTCAAATGTTGCTGATGATTCAGGTTCAGGTTCGGCACTACCTTCAGCTTTAGGCTGTAAAGAACCCTGCTCCACCACTGGTCCTATTCGTTTCACTCTTGGAGTATATTCAAGAGTTTTTTTCTTGCAAAAAAAGTTCAAAAAACATATACTGGATATACACGATATAGAACGGAGATATACCATGACTACATCACTTGTTAAGCAATATAATTTTAAAATCAATGAGTTAGCAATGGAACAAGCTAGAGCCATTATCAAGGAAAAAGGAATGACCATGACGGATGCTATCACTCTTTTTATAGAGCAGATTGTCCTCGAACAGGACTTGCCAATCAAGACTGCAGAAGATTTACACCGTGAACAGTTGATTGAGGAATTGCAAGCTCAATCCGAACGAGCCTTAAGAGAATATGAAGCAGGAAAAGGGACTTCCCTAGACAGTATGAGGGCACGCTATGGCTTATAAAGTAATTATTTCTGATGAAGTGAGCCAAGCTATTGACAGTATTCATGATTACATCACTACTGTTCTTTTATCACCTCAGTCTGCTAAAAATACTGTGAGTAAAATTTTAGATGGCTTAAAAAGTTTAGAAGTCTTTCCTGAGGCTGGTTTTGACATCGATGAAAAAATTGGTGTAAAGATTAACAGTAAGTACCCTACACGAGGAAAAATTATCGGTCAGTATGTCTTACTCTACTTCATCGACCAAAAACGAAACACTGTTTTTTTATCTCACCTATTCCACATAAAAAGCGACTATGTCACTTTGCTACAAAATGGTAATAAAAAAAGCTCAACTGATTGAGATATCTTTCTTTATTTTATAAGATCCGAAACCTTAATTTTTGCTACCGTCTTGGTTTAACAATACGCTGTATATATAATATTTTACAGCTACTTTTTCTTTAGAAACGTTGATTTAATAAGGATTTAAATATTACAGAGTATACCTTTGTAAAATACGGTTTTGCTAATCTTCGTTACAACTATTCTAGCACCATTATTGATTACTAGATCGGTAATGTCATTTCTGAGTGGATAGTCAGAAAGTGGCTAGACAAGTGCGACAAAAAAATATAACCTGAGTTTAGTTTTAATATGACTAGACAAACAGAAATACCAGAGGTGGAGCTCTGGTATTTCTGTTTTTTTGCCAAGACTTCGTTACAGTTCTTGTACAGCTATTATCACATAAATTTGAGAAACTTGTCAAATAATTATTAAACTCTACTTTCTATTTACTTTTCTTCGAGACAAGACTATAATAAGAAGTGCTTATTTCGGAGGTTTTTATGTCATTTCTATCAAAAAATGGGACAGGACTTTTGGTCTGTCTTATCATATCTATCATTTCTTGGATTTTAGGAGGCTTCTTGCCTGTTGTCGGGGCACCTGTCTTTGCCATTTTTATCGGAATGGTTCTCCATTCCTTTCTCACTTCCTATAAACAACTGGACGCTGGTTTGACTTACAGCTCCAAGAAATTACTTCAGTATGCTGTTATCTTGCTTGGGTTTGGACTCAATATCTCTCAAGTTTTTGCAGTAGGAAAATCTTCGCTCCCTGTCATTCTATCCACCATTTCTATAGCCTTGATTGTTGCCTATCTCTTCCAGCACTTTTTTGACCTAGATACAAAGCTAGCTACCTTGATCGGTGTCGGTTCCTCTATCTGTGGCGGTTCTGCCATTGCAGCGACCGCTCCCGTCATCCATGCCAAGGAAAAAGAAGTCGCCCAAGCCGTTTCTGTTATCTTTTTCTTCAATGTCTTGGCAGCTCTTATCTTCCCCACTCTAGGTTCTTGGCTCCATCTATCAAACGAAGGTTTCTCCCTCTTTGCAGGAACTGCGGTCAACGATACTTCCTCTGTAACAGCTACTGCTAGTGCTTGGGATAGTCTTCACCAGTCCAATACTCTCGAAGCTGCCACCATTGTCAAATTGACCCGTACCCTAGCTATTATCCCTATCACTCTCTTCCTCTCTTACTGGCAAAGTCGTCAACAAGGAAACAACCAAGGGGTAAAACTTAAAAAAATCTTCCCTGTTTTCATTCTCTACTTCATCCTAGCTTCTCTGCTAACCACCGTCCTTACTTCCTTCGGTGTCAGTGTCAGCTTCTTCGCACCTCTCAAACATCTTTCTAAATTCCTCATCATCATGGCCATGAGTGCCATCGGTCTCAAAACCAACCTCATTGCTATGATTAAGTCCAGCGGTAAATCCATTCTTCTTGGTGCCCTCTGCTGGATTGCCATCATCCTGACTAGTCTCGGTATGCAAACGCTCATCGGTATTTTCTAATACTCTTCGAAAATCTCTTCAAACCACGTCAACGTCGCCTTGCCGTAGGTATGATTACTGACTTCGTCAGTTCTATCTGCAACCTCAAAACAGTGTTTTGAGCAACCTGCGGCTAGTTTCCTAGTTTGCTCTTTGATTTTCATTGAGTATAACACAAAAGGTAGCTCGCAAGCTACCTTTTTATTGTTCAAGAATTAAGCGTGTATGTTCTCTCTTAATACAACGATTCATCACGATATCATCGCAACCTCCAGCACGCAAGATTTCTTCCGCTTCTAGACTTTCAAGTCCTAGTTGCGCCCAGAAAATCTTAGCATCTGCCTTGAGAAAATCACGTGCTACATCAGGCAGAAATTCACTACGACGATAGACATTGACGATATCTACAGGGAAAGGAATCTCAGCTAGACTGGCATAAGCCTTTTCTCCCAAGATTTCCCCACCTGCAGCCTTAGGGTTTACTGGTATGATTCTATAGCCACGAGCCTGCATTTCCTTGGTCACTCGATTGCTAGTTGTTTCTTCACGATCAGACAAGCCTACTACTGCTAAAATCTTACTGGTTTCTAGATACTGACGGATCACGCCATCACTTGGATTGATAAATTCTTGAGTCATAAAAATCCTCCTTTTTCATCAGTATAGCATATTTTGAAAGGGTTTGCAGAAATTTACTATAAAAACAAAAATCAAAAAATCCTCCCAAAATTAAACTATTTCATTTAATTTGAGGAGGATTCATAAATTTTTTATTTATAGATTATTCTCTTGTTGGTTTATACTGAAGGCTTTCTCCATGTTGTTTGACAAAGTCACTCATCTCTGAGTCAGGAATTTGTCGAAGATAGAGGTTGGCACGAATCGTATCATCTTCTTCACGACAAGTAGAAAGAACAAGATATTTATCCTTAGCTGATACCTTAACATTTGGTTTCTTAACCTCTGCAGTATCATAAATAATATTTAGCTGTTTCTCAAAATCCGCATCATCATCAAAAGAAGTACGGTAAAAAGCTGTTTCTTCTGGAACAATAATCATGGCAACAGCTTCATAATAATACTTTCTCTCTGGAGTTTCAATGACAACATAAGGGTGTTCATCAAAATATTCTTGGCGACTGAAGTAATTCACATCTTTAAACATACGATGATCAGGAACTTTACTACCACGAGCGTGACCAAATAACCAAGTCAATCGATCGCTAAAGTCCTTCTTGTTATCGGCGTCCATAAAGACTGCACCCATTAAAGGTTCGTTAACGCCATCAAAGCGCTTATCTAAATAAGTCGCATTATCCGTTGTTTGAACGACTGGTTCATCCAACTGTGTACCAGGAATATATACATAACCAACTGTTTCAGAGTTTGTTGCAAGCAAGCCTTTAAATTTATTTGCGAGATATTCCTTTTCTTCTGCGCTAGCAGTATAGGCTTGTTTTGGAGCTTCCTGAGTAACTTTTGCATCATTTAGCTTATCTCCACTTGGAGCTAGAAAGCTTTTATAGATAAAGAAGCCTCCCAAAGCAACGATAGCTACTGCAACAATTGAAGCAATTATTTTAGTAATTGGTGATTTCTTTGTCGTAGAACGTCTACTCATCTTTTCCTCCCTCATTTTTTACCAAAAAAATCACTGAAACCAAGTTTCAGTGATTGGCTACTTTTTAAATAAAATTATTTAGCAGCGTGTGTTTTTGGAAGGGCTTTTTGACCTGCTTTAGCATTTGCGCCTGCTTTAGCATTTGCTCCTGCTTTAGCATTTGCTCCTGCTTTTTTAGCAGCTGCATCTGCTTTTTTAGCTTGGTCTTTAGCACCTGGTTTACCATCTTCTGGTTTAGTTGCAGCTTGATCAGCAGCTGCTTGTTCTTCTGTTACTCCACCGTGGTTAAGAGCTTTATCTTCTGCATCGCGCATTTCTTTAGTTTTGTTGTCTTGCTTGCCATCTTTATCGTTCCAGTATTTACCTTCACGTTGAGCTGCTTCACGGTATTGTTCTTGCAATTTTTGAACGTAACGGTTACGAACAGTATTGTAAATTTCGTTATAAGCTTGCTCACCTTTAGCTTTAGCTGCTGCAACTTCAGCTTCTAGAGCGTTTTTCTTATCAGTAAAATCATGGCCTGAGTATCCTGAGTCCAAGAAAGCTTTCAATTTAGCTTCAGCTGCTTTAACTGCTGCTGCTGCTGTTTGATCAAATTGACGTTGTGCCTCTGCACGGATTTCAGCGTCATGTGCTGCTACTTGTGTATTAGCTTCATCTGCAATATCACGTTCAGAAACATAGTGTTTTTGAATCAACGCATTTGAGCTATATGAATTGTCAGATGCAAATGCTGGAGCTGCTGCTGAGAATACTGCAAGAGCTGCTACTGATGATAATAAAACTTTCTTCATTGTTTTTATCTCCTCTTTAAATTTAATTATAAGGATAATCCCTATTACCTCAAATTATATCACATATATTTAAGTTGTCAAGTTTTTTTCTTAAGCTATTTTTTTAAAATTTTTGGTAAAAAAACGAATAAAATTTATTATATTCTTAAAAAAATCAAGCAATATTCTTGAAGGATTATGGAAAAAAATGGACTAAAAAAACGAACAATTAGTGAAATTTTTCACATTTTTTTTCTAATCTAATTCAACAAGATCTATCACTTTGTTAGGAGTTTTATCTGATCCAACGAATTCGTTAGATTTTTTTCTCAATACTAAATAATGGAGATAGAGGACGTTTTTCGTGGATACGAATGATAGCATCTGCCAATAGATGAGCAATAGAGATTTGCTCAATCTTATCAATTAAACGCTCTTCTGGTAGGTAGATAGTATCCAAAACAACCAATTTTTTAATAGCTGATTTTTGGATATTATCCATAGCAGGCCCTGAAAGAACTGGGTGCGTACAGCTTGCGTAAACTTCAACAGCACCAGCTTCTGCAAGAGCATCCGCCGCATGACATATAGTTCCAGCTGTATCGATCATATCGTCAATCAAGATACAAGTCTTGTCTTTTACCTTACCAATGATGTTCATCACTTCACTAGTATTCATCTTGTCTACGCTACGACGTTTGTCAATAATAGCAATTGGAGTTTTCAAAAACTCTGCTAATTTACGAGCACGAGTCACCCCACCATGGTCTGGGCTGACAACCACATAGTCAGAACCAACCATGCCACGACGCTCAAAGTAGTCTGCAATCAAAGGAGCACCCATCAAGTGATCGACAGGAATATCAAAGAATCCCTGAATCTGCGCAGCGTGCAAGTCAATCGTCAACAAACGATCAACTCCAGCCACTTCAAGCATATTTGCAACGAGTTTTGAAGTGATTGGCTCACGCGCTCTCGCCTTTCTATCCTGACGTGCATAGCCATAGTAAGGCATAACAACATTGACAGATTCTGCACTGGCACGTTTCAAAGCATCTACCATAATCAAAATTTCTAGCAGATTGTCATTTACAGGTGAGCTAGTTGATTGTAAGATAAAGACGTGTTTTCCACGGATTGATTCTTCGATATTAACTTGAATTTCTCCATCTGAAAATTGACGTACGGTTGATTTTCCCAACTCTATCCCAATCTCTTGCGCCACACGCTCTGCCAATTCTCTATTTGAAGAAAGGGCAAATAGCTTTAAATCAGAAAAAGACATGATTTCCTCCAGTATTTATGTATCGCTTGTGTTTTTTCACAATATTTTCCAACTACCATTGTAGCGCTTTTTTCTTGATTTTTCAATAAAAAATAAGACAAGAGTAGACATTTATACCCTTGCCTTGTGCTCATTTATATTCCTTATATTCAAGCAAAAATGTGACAACTTAGACATTCTATCTCATGGGAAGATAGGAACTCACAAAGGAAAAGTTAGTATACCTCTCTCATACTACCTGTATCCACATCATAAACTGCACCTGAAATAACGACATCATCTGGAATCAATGGACATTCTCGAAGTAACTGCATATCCTCACGAACACTCTCCTCAACATCTTGAAAAGGGAGAAAATCTTGATCCGAGACATCAACCCCTAATTCAGTTTTTAAATGTTCTTGAAACTCTTCGTTTTGAAATGTCTGAGCACCACAGTCTGTATGATGAAGAACCACAATCTCTCTTGTTCCCATTTGTTGCTGAGAAATCACGAGTGAGCGAATCATATCGTCTGTCACTCGACCGCCTGCATTCCGTAAAATATGAGCATCTCCAAGTGCTAACCCCAAAGCTTGTGCAACGTGCAGACGTGAATCCATACAAGTCACAATGGCTACTCTTGTTTTCGGCTTGATTGGCAGATTTAACTGCCCATGCAGGGCAACATAAGCCTGGTTGGCTTTGCATAAACTGTTCAAAATACGACATGACAACACACTTTCTTATTTTTTTAAGATAATTTGAAAACCAAATTATTTATCTTCTATCTTACCATCTTTTCTTTGTCTTGTCAGTTTTCAACTTCCATATAAAAAACTAGAACAGAGACTTCTAGCATCTAGCTTAGGTCCCTATCCTAGTTTTTATTGTTATGATTCTTTTTGGATATACTTGTTGAGAGAACCTGCAAAGCTTTGAAGATTGAGACTTTGTACATAAACCTCACCAGTACCTCGGAAGGTATTTACCACTCCTTCGCCTGTACCAATAGATTGCCAGAAACCATTTTCTAAGTGGATACGATAGTCCAAAGATTGACTCCAAGCCACCACATGGGCATTGTCAATTGTCACTTCTTGGTTTTGAAGCTCAATTTTCTTAATAGATCCAAAAGCATTAGCCAAAAGCGTTCCCTGACCTTGAGTAGTCATTACGAAAAGACCACCTTGACCCCCGAAAAGAGCCTTCCCAATAGACTGACGCTCCATTGTATAGAAAGCTGTACCATCAAGAGCTAGAAAGGCTCCATCATTCAATCGATATTGCTTTTCTCCTAGCTCGAGAGCAATCACTTGACCAGGAGTATCTGGTGCTAAAGCAAGGTTGCCGTTGTCAGACTCTGCAACTGCTTGAGTAATGAAGGTGCTTTCGCCAGAAACCATAGAACGTCCCACAGCTTTGACAAAACGCCCCAAACCAGAACCACTGGCATTGAGCTGGGTATTGAGGCTTACGTTAGGCGTGTGGTAAACCATACTACCTCGCTGGATATAGACGGTTTCTCCTTGGTTGAGCGACAACTCTACCAAAGGAAATTGCATTTGACTATCCATAGAAAATTTCATAAGAAATTCCTCCTTGTTTTAATAAATGTTAGCAATAAAATAATTAGTAATCTAAACCTGAGTACAACTATTAGGAAAATACTTTTTTCAAGACTTCTCCGATAGTCGTCACTCCAATTACCTGAATTTCCTTAGGGGGCTTGATACCAGTCAAGGAATTTTTCGGTACATAGATTTTTGTAAACCCAAGTTTTGCTGCTTCATTGATCCGTTGCTCGATACGATTCACACGTCTGATCTCTCCCGTCAAGCCCAACTCTCCCACAAAACATTCCTGCGGGTTGGTTGGTTTATCCTTATAACTCGAAGCAATGGCAACCGCAACAGCTAGGTCAATGGCAGGCTCATCCAATTTGACACCACCAGCAGATTTGAGGTAGGCATCCTGATTTTGGAGGAGCAAACCTGCACGTTTCTCCAAAACAGCCATAATCAAGCTAGCACGATTGAAATCAAGCCCTGTCGTCGTACGCTTAGCATTTCCAAACATAGTCGGTGTCACCAAGGCCTGCACTTCTGCAAGAATTGGGCGCGTCCCTTCCATGGTCACCACGATGGACGAACCAGTTGCTCCATCTAAACGTTCTTCTAGGAAAACTTGACTCGGATTGAGCACCTCAACCAAGCCACCTGACTGCATCTCAAAAATCCCAATTTCATTTGTCGAACCAAAACGGTTTTTGACCGCCCTCAAGATACGGAAGGTATGGTGGCGTTCCCCTTCAAAGTAAAGCACTGTATCCACCATATGCTCCAACATCCGAGGCCCAGCCAAGGTTCCTTCCTTGGTCACATGCCCGACAATAAAGATGGCAATGTTATTAGTTTTGGCCAGCTGCATGAGCTCAGCTGTCACCTCACGTACCTGAGACACAGATCCTTGAACTCCAGAAATCTCAGGAGACATGATGGTCTGGATAGAGTCGATGATGAGGAAGTCTGGTTGGATGCGCTCCACCTCTGCCCGCACGCTCTGCATATTAGTCTCTGCATAGAGATAAAATTCGCTATCAATATCACCTAAACGCTCTGCTCGTAACTTGATTTGCTGAGCAGACTCCTCCCCACTGACGTAGAGAACCGTTCCCACTTGAGACAACTGGGTCGAAACTTGTAGGAGAAGGGTTGATTTCCCAATCCCAGGATCCCCACCTATAAGGACAAGACTTCCTGGTACCACACCTCCACCAAGAACTCGGTTAAACTCCTCCATCTCAGTCTTGGTTCGATTGACATTGATGGAAGTTACCTCAGCCAGTTTCATAGGTTTAGTTTTCTCACCTGTCAAGGACACACGCGCATTCTTGACCTCTGTAACCTCAACTTCCTCAACAAAAGAAGACCAAGACCCACAGTTTGGACAACGTCCTAGATATTTAGGGGAATTATACCCACAATTTTGACATATAAATGTCGCTTTTTTCTTTGCGATGATTCTAATCCTTTCATTTTTAAATCTCTTATTGTTTTTACGTGACTAACTATCTCTTTTCAGAACAGTCAATCCACCATCATCCGCATGGACATAATACTTCCCGTCCGAACTAAATCCAAAAATATAGGGCAAATAACCTTTATAAATTTGAGTCCTAGTTTCTTTATTCTCTTCCCAATAAATGGTTAAAATCGGATATTCTTCAGATTGATCTTTAGCCATTGTCACTCGGATGTCTTTACCATTATACAAAGGAAGGCTTCCACCATATTGTCCAGCGATAGGGATAGGAGAGTCGTAACCATCACACATAGCTACTAACTCTATCTCATCGTAATCCCCATCTATTGGAGTGACTTGACCTTTTTCACTATCGATGATGGACATATATTCTGAAGAAATGCAAAGGATTTTTTGATAGTCTACTGGAAGAAAAGCCAAGTAAAGAAAACCTCCAATACTAATCTCATACACCTTCTTATACCCTTGACAATTCTCTGCGGTAAAAGCTTGAAAATCCTTATAACTCATTTCATTGTGCTTCTTTCTATATCTCTATCTCACACTCAATCACTTGACAAAAATCAATCTTCTCGTCTGGTACAAACTGGCGCATGAGCATTCGATGAGTGACAACAACGACTGTCTGATAGTCTCGATACTTGCCCATAGATTCTAGAAACCGAGACCTCATTTCCTCAGCTGTCTCATATTGAATAGGACTATTAGGAGATAACTCCCCATTATTCCTAGAAACAGAGTACGAGCTTTTTCAAAATTCTCTACGCCACTTTCATAGACTTGCCATTCATGCAATAATGGCTCCACTCTCAAAGGAAGTCCAGTAGCACAAGCCACATAGCTAGCAGTCTCTAAAGCTCTTGTGACTGCAGAAGAAACTAGTAGATCAGCTGAGAGTAGCAAAGAATTTTTGCTCAGTTCCTGAGCTTGCTGTCTTCCCTCCTCTGATAAAGGGGCCAAATCAATCCCGAATCCAGTATAGGAACGCTCCTCTAACTCACGGTAATCTGGCTCCCCATGACGTACAAAGATAATCTTCATCTTAGTGCCCAGTTGATCCAAATCCACCAGTCCGAACTCCGTCTGCCTCATCTCCATCTGCGATTAAAAATGGAGCAAAGACAGCCTGAACCACACGTTCCCCAACTTCAAGAATCACTTCTTGGTCAGTAATATTTTTCATCTGTGCAAAGATATGTCCTTCATTTCCTGGGTTACCATAATAATCTCCATCAATGACACCCACAGAGTTGATCAAGACCAAACCTTTTTTACGAGGATTTGATGAACGGTCATAAAGATAGAGCACTTCAGTCGGTTGCATATAAGCCTTGACCCCTGTTGGAACCAAGACAATCTCTCCTGGGGCAATAACTGTGCGCACAGCAACCTTTAAGTCGTACCCAGCTGCATGTGCTGTCTCACGCTTCGGTAGCAAACTCTCATCTGTAAAACTAGAAACTAATTCAAAACCACGAATTTTCATATTTCCCTCTTTTTAATCTTTTATTCTAGGCTATTTTTATCTTATTTATTCGAAAAAAAGCACGAAAAAAATCTTCTACGAATATGAACCTCTATATCAAGAAACTATTTAGAAGGGATTATATCAAAAAAAACTTTAAAGATTTTTTTAAATAGCACTTATTAGATTTTTTTCCCTTATACAAGATAAACAAAAAAATCCGCAAGCCTGAACCTGCGATAAAGAATTATTCTTTATTTTTTTATTTTTGACTATTTCCTGTAAATAAGCCAATCAATCCTAGCGCAGTAGTCCCTGTTAAAATACTTCCTGCAATTTGTTTATCTGTTGCTATTAAATAAATTCCACCGATAATTACAACAAGAGCAATAATAAAGCCAAATAACTGTCCTAATTTATGAGAAGCGATATTTCCTGATAAGTACTTATCTTCCATCTCTCTGCGGTGTTGACTTTCTGCAATACCATTGTCAATAATCTTTTTAGCTGCATCTGAATCTAGATCTTGATATCCTTTAAGAATATCTGGATGAGGTAGGTCCCCTTGATAGATTTCCAACTTCTGAAGAACTACTTGACGTTGTTCCTGTGGCAAGCGCTCAACTTCATCAACAATATTATTGATTTCGATTAAATCTTTATTTTCGGTATCCAAAATTCATTACCTCTTTCTGAATGCCCATAGTTGATTTCTTGTAATCACTTTTGACTTTTTTCCAGTCTGAGACCGTATCAGGTTTTACTTTTGGAATATTCTGACTAAAGCTAAAAACAGGCAACACAATTGCTGTCATACCAAGCAAAAAAGACTTAAAGTATTGAGGTTGTTTTGTATTTTTAAACATACCAAATTCCTTCTGTTCGCTCCATGATATTTTTTTAATTAACTTGATTATGACATCTTTCTTCTAAAAAGTCAATGTCTCTCACTCTTTTTAATAAAAGAGAGCACACAATTCACACTCGCTTAGGGCTGCTGGATTCCTCCCCTGACCCGCTTCACGCAGAACTGTTGCTCCATTAGTCATTATACCACATTTCCAAAGATTTTAAAAGAGAAATTATTTTTTCCGTCGATTTCTAAAAAATTCCTGCATAATGCTAGCACAGTCACTCTCTAAAATCCCCGTCTCAACATCCACACGATGATTAAGACGCTCGTCTGTCAAAATATCATACAGACTTCCAGCTGCACCAAATTTCTGATTTTTAGCCCCATAGACTACCTTTGGGATACGGGCAAGCCCAATCGCCCCGCTGCACATCACACAAGGCTCAATGGTCACAAAAAGTGTGCAGTCCAACAAACGCCAGCTCTCTTCCCTCAGATTCGCATTCTCGATGGCCATAATTTCCGCATGCATGACCGCACGATGCAACTCCTCACGTGCATTGTGCCCCCGACCAATGATTTCTCCATCCTTTACAATTACGCAACCTATTGGGATTTCATCATGCTCTAAAGCAATCTCTGCCTCCTTTAAGGCCTCTCGCATAAAAGTTTCTTTTTCTTCAATTGTATAATCCATAGCTTCTCTCTTTTCTCGCCTATCAATTCTATCATTATAGCATGTTTCCCTAGACAAAAAAAGAGCTCTGTAATATTTGCAGTAACTAACTTTTCTATAGATAGTAATCTATCTCTGGATTGTAGAAATAAAGTTTTAAAAAGAGTATAATAGTAGCAAAATTTAGAGAAACACTAGAAATCATGAACTGAGAGTAATGGAGACAACTGATACAGAATGTCCAGATCTGTCGGAAGATTTTTAACTATAAGTCTCCAAGAGATGATTATCCTGAGATTTAAATTACAAACAAGATGAAAGGGTAACTAATGCAATTAGAGTTTTTACAGGATGAACCAAAACTTACCTTGATGTTTCCACATAAAGATACATTTAATAGAGTAGGGAGACCATCCATGATATCTATATCTGTTATGATTCTCTGGATTCTGAAGCGTCTGATGACTTACAATACTGATTTTGCAGACAAAATTGTTATGGCATGTGCCCCTCCTTATATGGTTTATGAGGTATTATCTCTTCATAAATGGAGTAAAATTAGAAATTTATAAAAACAATATTGTTCAGTATTATACCTATAGCAGTAGAGGCCACAGCCTATTACATTATCAATTTAAACTTCAAGATATTGAACAACTAACCATTAAAAGGCGTCCCTTTAACTGTGTAAAGTTAACCATAAAAATTAAAAATCCTATTTGTGTGGCATTACATGAGAAAAAAATAAATAAGCTAAAAAGTGTCAGTATCATCACAGATAAATTAAAGGCAGATGCTTTTATGCATGAAATGAAGCTATTTCAAAGTGATAAATCAGGCAATCAATTTATCAAGTAAGCTGATTCAGAAAAAATTCAAGTTTGTCTAACTTACAAATTCTCAAGAAAATAGTTCACTGATGAGACTGGGATCAGAAATCCCAACCTCATTTTTGCTTAAGTTATGAGCCTTTGATGTGTTAGCCAACTGAACGATTTGTTGGTATTTTCCAATTCAAAAAGCTCCTTTTACCGAAACTTCTTTTCTGCATTCACAACCTTAACTAATTTACCAAAATGTTGAAAACTCGTAGATCTGGGGCTACTAAATCAAGACTTAATCTAGAGACTTAATGCCCAATGTTTTTTCTTCATATCCTACTTTCAAGAAGACACCCAGATAGGACTTAAAAACTGAAAAAAAAGCCACCGAATGCAGTGACTTTATAGGGAGATTATTATGAAAAAGAAAAGTTTAGGAAATTTGTTACAACAAGTTAGGAGGTCTTCTTGTAACTGTCTATAGTATATCCGACCTGTCTTAAACAAATCTTAAAAAATCTCCTATGACCAAACACTTTCTAAAATATTTGTCTGTTCACGACCAGGACCTACTGAGAATGTTGAAATACGAACACCCACCAATTCGCTAACACGGCGAACATAGTTACGTGCATTTTCAGGAAGGTCTTCCAAAGTACGCACTCCAGTGATATCTTCAGACCAACCTGGCAATTCTTCATAGATTGGTTTACAACGTTTCAATTGTTCGAGACTAGCTGGGTAGTAGTCAATACGTTGACCATCCAGATCATAGGCTACACAGATTTAACTGTATCCAAACCACTCAAAACGTCGATAGAGTTCAAAGAAAGATTCGTAATTCCAGAAACACGTCGACTATGACGCATAACCACTGAATCAAACCAACCTACACGACGTGGACGACCTGTTGTAGTACCATACTCATGACCTACTTCACGAATGCGTTCTCCCACTTCATCAAACAATTCAGTCGGGAATGGACCATCACCAACACGACTTGTGTAAGCTTTACATACACCTACAACCTTGTCAATCTTGCTTGGACCAACACCAGAACCAATTGTCACACCACCAGCAACAGGGTTTGAAGAAGTAACAAACGGATAAGTTCCTTGGTCAATATCTAACATGACCCCTTGTGCACCTTCAAAAAGAACACGTTTGCCATTATCAAGTGCATCATTCAAGATAACAGAAGTATCTGTTACATATTGCTTGATTTGTTGGCCATACTCATAATATTCTTCAAAAATATCATCAAATGAAATAGGTTCGCTATCATACAATTTTACAAATTGACGATTTTTCTCAGCAAGATTGCGTTCTAAACGTTCACGGAAAATCTCTTTATCCAAAAGATCTGCAATACGGATTCCAACACGAGCAGCCTTATCCATATAAGCTGGTCCGATACCCTTGATAGTAGTACCAATTTTATTTTCACCCTTAGCTTCTTCTTGCAGACGGTCTAACTCGATGTGGTACGGCAAAATAACATGCGCACGATCAGAAATACGTAGATTATCTGTTGTAACACCTTCATCATGAAGATAGCTCAACTCTTTCACAAGTGACTTAGGATTTACAACCATCCCATTCCCAATGACAGAAATTTTTTCAGGGAAGAAAATTCCAGAAGGAATCAAGTGCAACTTAAATTTCTTTCCATCAATCACAATTGTGTGACCAGCATTATCACCACCTTGGTAACGTGCAATCACTTCTGCATTAGCTGAGAGGAAGTCTGTAATCTTCCCTTTACCTTCATCACCCCACTGGGTACCTACAACAACAACTGAAGTCATAATCTTGTCTGAGCCCTTAGGCTCTTCCTTTCTCACATACATGGCAGGAATCTCACCTGCAATTATATCTTACAATTTATTATAATAAAGATTCTCAATTTTTTCAAGACCAAAGACCAGAAACATTAGGGAATTAGAGAAAATTAGAAAATTAATATTAAAAAAATATTGTAAATTTATATTATGAAAAAGAAAAAAACTATAAAATAGTTCGGAAATATGAAAATTATAAATTATCCCCCAACACAGTCATTTGAAATCAATAGCTGTTCAATGTACAAACGGTAGCAAGCTCTATAGTGGTAGGAAAATAAAGGATGCATAATATCAAGCTTGTACCGAACTAAATAATATAGTAAAAATCGAAGATGAAAAAAACTTCCCATTCTAAATCATTATCTACTAAATAACTATATTCCTTTTTCAATAACATCATAAAAAAATCAAGATATTGTTCATAAATCTGTTCAATCATTTTATTTAACTCCATTTCTATTGATAAAATGAGTATAACAAAAAAATAAAAAAAGCTGGGAGAATACTTCTATCATGTACTATAATGAATATCCAAATAAATAACAGATAAAAAAATTAACAGTTCAGGTCAACAATCCTACATTTCAAAAAAATATCTAAAAATTTCTGTAATGAAAGGAAATCACTGTAGGAATTATTCTAGTTTATTTTTATTAGATAAATTGTAAAATATATTGCACAAAAAACTCTAAGCAGGCAGAGCCTGCTAACTCATGACAGAAAAAGAAGTTTAGCTTATAATGAAGATGAACAATACAAATCCGTGGTGTTTAATAGGGCTTTTCCTTCCTAGCCTGTACAAAAAACTGGATGAACAAGAGTCATGAGATAACTCGAATATGCCTTGAGCATGAAAATATCTTACAATTAGCCTCTTGTTCTATTGTTCAAATAGTTAACAGGAGGTTTTTATAATGGAAGTCATGATTGAAACGTGTTGTGGTATTGATGTCCACCAAAAGTCTATCGTTTGTTGTATTCTAGATGGTCCACTAGATACCAATAAGCCAAAGAAAATTCAGAAGAAATTTGGGACAACTACTGTAGCTCTTCACAATGCCTTAGCTTGGATATTAGAAAACCATGTCACACATGTCTTTTTTGAAAGCACTGGGCAATATTGGCTCCCTCTCTTTAATATCTTTTCAGATTCTGATCTCGTCTTAGTACTTGCCAATCCTCAACATATCAAGAATGTACCCGGTCGTAAGACAGACGTGAAGGACGCTGAATGGATTGCTCAACTCGGTCGTTGTGGGCTGATTGAACCTTCCTATATTCCTGCCCCTGAAGTGATGCAGTTACGTTTACTGACACGTCGCATGCGTTCTTATAAACAACGTCAAACTCAAGTCAAAAATGAAATTCACAATCTCTTACAACGAGCCAATATCAAGCTAACCAGTTATCTTTCTGATATTTTTCTAAGACGGGGCAAGCACTTTTAAAATTATTCATTGACGGAGAAACCATTAATGTAGAATCTGTTATCCCTTGTATCCAAAAGCGAGTGAAAGCAAGTCCAGAAGAACTCGTTGAAGCGATGGAAGGGAAGTTGTCACTAGAAGACCGCTTCCTCTTAGACCAGAGCTTAGAAGAATGTCAGATGTACCAGGAACTCATTGAAAAACTGACAGATGAGATTCAACACTACATCGAAAAGGAGTTCCCCTGAGGAAAATAGGATACTTCAAACCATTCCTGGTGTGAATGAAAACTGTGCTGCCACTATTCTAGCTGAGTTTGGACCAACTATTACAGCCTTTCCATCCGATACACACTTAGCATCATGGGCTGGACTCTGCCCAGGGTCTTATGAAAGTGCTGGCATTAAAAAATCCTCACACATCACGCAAGGAAATCGATATATCAAACAGGCTTTGACCATGTCGGGATTAATTGCAGCACATTCTAAGGATCCAGCTTTTTCTTCTTTTTACAATCGAATTTCCCAAAGAGGAAGCAAGATGAAGGCGATTATTGCTTGTGCTCATAAGATTCTCAGAATCATTTACAAACTACTCTCCACCAAGCAGACTTATCAAAAAGAAATGGCGCTAGGACTGAGGAAACAGTTCTAACGCCCAAACTAAAAAAATTTTCAATTACAGTATAGCACAGGGAGTGATTTTTTGCGCTTTTTTACTGTTTTTTTCAAATAAAACTCATAGCGTATCATTGGTGTAAACTGTAGGTAACCACACAAACAGAACCCGAGGAAAAACTATGAGCTACTCCCATCCTACCATAACTGACTGAATAAAGATAGAAACTTACTTGGATTTAGGTTTGAAATCCTGCCAAATTGCAAGTAAACTTGGCGTCCATAAGTCTACCATTTTAAGAGAGTTAATACAATGCCAAAATGGTTATTCCGCAGTCTTAGCACAGAAACAGTACAACCACAGAGCTAAGCAAAAGGGCCGGAAGTCTTGTTTAACACCAAAATTGAAAAAGGAAATTGAGAACTGTTTAAAATCTTCCTGGTCGCCTGAACAGATTTATAACCCCTATCAACTTATACAAAAGCCAATAGTAGCTTTTAAAACCATCTATAACTGGCTCAATGCAGGTTTGATTGATCTAGATTTAAGAGTCCTTCGTCGTAAAGGAAAAACTTGACAACCCAAAGAAACACGTCAAACATTTAGGATTGACACGCCGATTGCTAAACGTCCTAAAGAGGTACGAATTCGTGAGAGTTTTGGTCACTGGGAGATCGACTCCCAGAGGCAAAAGCAAGGGCTATTTAGCGACCTTCCTGGAGCGGAAAAATCGCTTTTACTTAACTTTCAATATACCAGATAGAACAGCCAAAGCCATGTTTTCAGCCATCGAACAACTTTGTAGGATATTTCCAAAAGAAACTCTTAAAACCTTAAGAAAACAGATTTAGCCATTATCTCTGATAAGATTTTGAACAAATCCTTATATGATATCAAGCACCAACCACGAAAATGTTTAGCTTACAGAACTTCTTGTAAAGCTCAAGTAGATGAGTTCTAGTAAATGTTGCACTTATTCTAGCAATTTATCTCATTAAAAAAACTCATCTGAACTATGATTGCAACATAGCAAAATCCATTAATGAATTACTTATAAAAGATATTAAATATTAATAAAGAGCTAAATAAAAAAAGGATCAAGATGACCCCTGAAAGATAAATAAAAAAACGTTCCTTAGAACGTTTTCAGAACGAAGACAAACGCCAAAAATGACGTTTGTCTTTTTTTCTGTTTTTCAAAAAAATAGTTTGTCTCATCATCTGATATTCCATTCAAAAAAATCTGTATTTGAGAAAAAAATAAAAAGGGATATTTCCTATCCATTTCACCAATTTTTTGATATTTAAACACGCCAAAGTAAGCCCAACCTGATCCTCCATTTTGGACTTTCCTTTCTCTCTAGTGTATCTCAAATTATGGTATTCCTTAGCCGTTCCAAAGAGCCGTTCAATTGTTTCTTTGCGCTTCTTATAGAGCTCTTTCATTTCTCTTTGGTGACGAATCTCCTCACAAAATTCAAGGGCATCTTTCCAGACATGTCTCGTTACTACTTTTTGAAAATTCTTGCTTTGGGTACAAATGGATAATAAAGGACAGGAAACACATACTTTAGGATTACTCTTATACTCACGGTAGCCTTCTCGAGTGGTTGTGCGATAGCTTAATACTTGATTCTCTGGACAAACATAATGATCATAACTTGCATCATAAACAAAATTACTAGGCCTTAAGTTCCCCTTTACTCCCTTTGGACGAGTATAAGGAAACAGGAATGATATTTCGCTCTAATAAATAATGGGCAATAGCTGGGGTCTTGTAACCTGAATCCGCAATAATATAGTGGGGCGAGAATGGCTCTAACTTTGAAAATAGGGCAGGGAAAGCCTGACTATCATGAACATTTCCTGCTTCAACTGTATAAGCTAAGGACCAACCATGCTTATCACAAGCAACTTGAGCAGAATAGGCAAATACTTCCTTATGTTCGCCCTTATGGAACCAACCACACTCGGGATCTGTTGTTGAGATTTTCTTTTCCTTAGCCTCACTTTCTTTTGCGGGCTTCAAGGACTTTTTTTCGTGTTTTTTCCTATCTAAATCAATCTCAACTGCCAATTGTTCACTCATAAATTTAGCTTGTTGGTCTACCATTTCCTTACGGTACTTGTGACTATTAGCTGCCGCTTTGATATGGGTACCATCCACAAATATTTCAGAAGGATCAATTAAGCCAGCATACAAAGCTTGGTTGAGAACTTGGGAAAAAATCTCAGAAATGAGTTCTTTATCTTGAAAACGACGGCTGTAATTCTTTCCATAGGTAGTAAAATGAGGAACCTTATCATCTAAAGTTAGTCCAAGAAACCAACGATAGGCCACGTTTACTTCAATATCTTTCATGGTTTGGCGCATGGAACGAATGCCATAAAAACATTTAATCAAAGGAATTTTGACTAGCATGACGGGATCAAGACTAGGACGACCATTATCTGGGCTATAGGTATCTTCTACCAAGTCATAAATAAAGTCAAAATCAACCTTTGAATCTACTTGTCGAAGAAAGTGATCTTTTTGGGACCAATTCGTCTCATTGTATAGAAACCATATTGCTTACGGTTATAATCAGGTTTTTTTCTTTGTGAAACATAGGGAACACCTCACAACTTTTCTTACCTCTATTATACGACTTTTACACAAAGAAAAGCCCTTAGAAACTTAGGTTCTAAGGACTTTGTCTTCAATCTGAAACGTTCCTTAGAACGTTTACATACTCCGCCAGTAGGACTCGAACCTACGACATCATGATTAACAGTCATGCGCTACTACCAACTGAGCTATGGCGGATTAAAGCTAAGGCCTGAAGAGATAGATAGGGTGTATTAAAGAAGTACGAAATAGAAACCAAAAAGAGTAGAATAGATGAAGAAAACCAAAGGTTTCTCCTTCATGCTATCCTTAAAAGGTAAGAGCAAGGAAGGAGAAGGAAATGGAGTTCAAGGAGTTGTATGGGAAGGTAAGGGGGATTGTATTAAAGTGCCGTCAGGAATATTATGTCCACCTGTGGGAATTAAGCGATTGGGACCAAGAGGGCATGTTAGTACTCTATCAGTTGGTAAGTCGCTATCCGCAGCTGGTAGAGACAGAAAGTCAGCTCTATGTTTACTATAAGACCAAGTTCCGAAATCATATCCAGGACATCCTCCGTAAACAGGAAAGCCAAAAACGCAAACTCGATCGTCAAGCTTATGAAGAAGTGAGCGAGATTGGTCCAAGCTCAGCCTGAAAAGAGTTGTATCTGGATGAATTGGTGATTCTCCGGGACCAGCTAAAGAGCTATCAAGCTCAACTGAGTCCAGAGAAACAAGAGCAGTACGAGCGCTTACTAGCTGATGAACGTTTCAAAGGCCGCCAAGCCATGATTCGAGAATTAAGAGCCTACTTAAAGGACTATAGCGATTAAGATAAGTCAGAACTTTTCTTTTTCAAAGGTCACAAAAAACAAGAAAAATAAAAAAAGATAAAAAAGGTATTGACAAGAAGAGAAGGAGATGATATACTAAGATAGTTGTCGCTTGAGTGGCGACAAAGACCTTTGAAAACTGAACAAGACGAACCAATGTGCAGGCGACTGTTTAAAAGACAGTCCGTCAAACATTAAGAAGAAACAATAAAATCTGTCAGTGACAGAAATGAGTGAGAACTCAAACTTTATATGAGAGTTTGATCCTGGCTCAGGACGAACGCTGGCGGCGTGCCTAATACATGCAGTAGGACGCACAGTCTATACCGTAGCTTGCTACACCATAGGCTGTGAGTTGCGAACAGGGTGAGTAACGCGTAGGTAACCTGCCTATTAGAGGGGATAACTATTGAAACGATAGCTAATACCGCATAACAGTATGTAACACATGTTAGATGCTTGAAAGATGCAATTGCATCGCTAGTAGATGGACCTGCGTTGTATTAGCTAGTAGGTAGGGTAAAGGCCTACCTGAGCAACGATACATAGCCGACCTGAGAGGGTGATCGGGCCACACTGGGACTGAGACACGGCCCAGACTCCTACGGGAGGCAGCAGTAGGGAATCTTCGGCAATGGGGGAACCCTGACCGAGCAACGCCGCGTGAGTGAAGAAGGTTTTTCGGATCGTAAAGCTCTGTTGTTAAGGAAGAACGAGTGTGAGAATGGAAAGTTCATACTGTGACGGTACTTAACCAGAAAGGGACGGCTAACTACGTGCCAGCAGCCGCGGTAATACGTAGGTCCCGAGCGTTGTCCGGATTTATTGGGCGTAAAGCGAGCGCAGGCGGTTAGAAAAGTCTGAAGTGAAAGGCAGTGGCTCAACCATTGTAGGCTTTGGAAACTGTTTAACTTGAGTGCAGAAGGGAGAGTGGAATTCCATGTGTAGCGGTGAAAATGCGTAGATATATGGAGGAACACCGGTGGCGAAAGCGGCTCTCTGGTCTGTAACTGACGCTGAGGCTCGAAAGCGTGGGGAGCGAACAGGATTAGATACCCTGGTAGTCCACGCCGTAAACGATGAGTGCTAGGTGTTGGGTCCTTTCCGGGGCTCAGTGCCGCAGCTAACGCATTAAGCACTCCGCCTGGGGAGTACGACCGCAAGGTTGAAACTCAAAGGAATTGACGGGGGCCCGCACAGCGGTGGAGCATGTGGTTTAATTCGAAGCAACGCGAAGAACCTTACCAGGTCTTGACATCCTCTGACCGCTCTAGAGATAGAGTTTTCCCTTCGGGGCAGAGGTGACAGGTGGTGCATGGTTGTCGTCAGCTCGTGTCGTGAGATGTTGGGTTAAGTCCCGCAACGAGCGCAACCCTTATTGTTAGTTGCCATCATTGAGTTGGGCACTCTAGCGAGACTGCCGGTAATAAACCGGAGGAAGGTGGGGATGACGTCAAATCATCATGCCCCTTATGACCTGGGCTACACACGTGCTACAATGGCTGGTACAACGAGTCGCAAGCCGGTGACGGCAAGCTAATCTCTGAAAGCCAGTCTCAGTTCGGATTGTAGGCTGCAACTCGCCTACATGAAGTCGGAATCGCTAGTAATCGCGGATCAGCACGCCGCGGTGAATACGTTCCCGGGCCTTGTACACACCGCCCGTCACACCACGAGAGTTTGTAACACCCGAAGTCGGTGAGGTAACCGTAAGGAGCCAGCCGCCTAAGGTGGGATAGATGATTGGGGTGAAGTCGTAACAAGGTAGCCGTATCGGAAGGTGCGGCTGGATCACCTCCTTTCTAAGGAATAGGAAGCCATTGTGTTCGTTTTGTTTAGTTTTGAGAGGTCTTGTGGGGCCTTAGCTCAGCTGGGAGAGCGCCTGCTTTGCACGCAGGAGGTCAGCGGTTCGATCCCGCTAGGCTCCATTAGGATAGAATCCTACTGAACTTAATAAAGAAGTGAAGTTGCATATGAGACTAACTTCTTAGGAAAAAAGATAAACTTCCTTGTGTTCGACGAACACAGCGTCAGTTTCCTATTTTTCTACAGAAGTTTTCGCAAGTGAACCGTCTCTTAATATCCTAAGATTAGCACATTGAAAATTGAATAACGATATCAAATAGTAACAAGAAAATAAACCGAAAACGCTGTGAATATTAATGAGTATATGACTGAGAGGTCAAAGATAAGGTTAAGTTAGTAAGGGCGCACGGTGGATGCCTTGGCACTAGGAGCCGAAGAAGGACGTGACAAACGACGAAATGCCTTGGGGAGCTGTAAGTAAGCGTAGATCCAGGGATATCCGAATGGGGGAACCCAACAGGTAGATGCCTGTTACCCGTATCTGTTAAGGATATGAGGAGGAAGACACAGTGAACTGAAACATCTAAGTAGCTGCAGGAAGAGAAAGCAAAAGCGATTGCCTGAGTAGCGGCGAGCGAAAGGGCAAGAGGGCAAACCGAGAAGTTTACTTCTCGGGGTTGTAGGACTGCGATGTGGACTTAAAGATTATAGAAGAAGACCTTGGGAAAGGTTGCCAGAGAGAGTAAGAGCCTCGTATTTTAAATAGTCTTTATACCTAGCAGGATCCTGAGTACGGCGGGACACGAGGAATCCCGTCGGAATCTGGGAGGACCATCTCCCAACCCTAAATACTCCCTAGTGACCGATAGTGAACCAGTACCGTGAGGGGAAAGGTGAAAAGCACCCCGGAGGAGTGAAAGAGAACCTGAAACCGTGTGCCTACAACAAGTTCGAGCCCGTTAATGGGTGAGAGCGTGCCTTTTGTAGAATGAACCGGCGAGTTACGTTATGATGCGAGGTTAAGTTGAAGAGACGGAGCCGTAGGGAAACCGAGTCTGAAGAGGGCGCCATAGTATCATGACGTAGACCCGAAACCATGTGACCTACCCATGAGCAGGTTGAAGGTGAGGTAAAACTCACTGGAGGACCGAACCAGGGCACGTTGAAAAGTGCTTGGATGACTTGTGGGTAGCGGAGAAATTCCAAACGAACTTGGAGATAGCTGGTTCTCTCCGAAATAGCTTTAGGGCTAGCGTCGACAGAAAGATTCTTGGAGGTAGAGCACTGTTTGGGTGAGGGGTCCATCCCGGATTACCAATCTCAGATAAACTCCGAATGCCAATGAATTATGGTCGGCAGTCAGACTGCGAGTGCTAAGATCCGTAGTCGAAAGGGAAACAGCCCAGACCACCAGCTAAGGTCCCAAAATAATTGTTAAGTGGAAAAGGATGTGGGGTTGCACAGACAACTAGGATGTTAGCTTAGAAGCAGCTATTCATTCAAAGAGTGCGTAATAGCTCACTAGTCGAGTGACCCTGCGCCGAAAATGTACCGGGGCTAAAACAATTTACCGAAGCTGTGGATCCTTTAGGGGATGGTAGGAGAGCGTTCTATGTGTGGAGAAGGTGTACCGTGAGGAGCGCTGGAACGCATAGAAGTGAGAATGCCGGTATGAGTAGCGCAAGACAGGTGAGAATCCTGTCCACCGTAAGACTAAGGTTTCCAGGGGAAGGCTCGTCCGCCCTGGGTTAGTCGGGACCTAAGGAGAGACCGAAAGGTGTATCTGATGGCCAACAGGTAGAGATTCCTGTACTAGAGTATAGAGTGAAGGAGGGACGCAGTAGGCTAACTCAAGCGTGCGAATGGAAGAGCACGTCTAAGCAGTGAGGTGTGATAGGAGTCAAATGCTTCTATCTGTAACATTGAGCTGTGATGGGGAGCGAAGTTTAGTAGCGAAGTGAGTGACGTCACACTGCCAAGAAAAGCTTCTAGCGTTAATTTATACTCTACCCGTACCGCAAACCGACACAGGTAGTCGAGGCGAGTAGCCTCAGGTGATCGAGAGAACTCTCGTTAAGGAACTCGGCAAAATGACCCCGTAACTTCGGGAGAAGGGGTGCTCAGTGTAACTGAGCCGCAGTGAATAGGCCCAAGCAACTGTTTATCAAAAACACAGCTCTCTGCTAAATCGTAAGATGATGTATAGGGGGTGACGCCTGCCCGGTGCTGGAAGGTTAAGAGGAGTGCTTAGCGGTAACGCGAAGGTATGAATTGAAGCCCTCAGTAAACGGCAGCCGTAACTATAACGGTCCTAAGGTAGCGAAATTCCTTGTCGGGTAAGTTCCGACCCGCACGAAAGGCGTAATGATTTGGGCACTGTCTCAACGAGAGACTCGGTGAAATTTTAGTACCTGTGAAGATGCAGGTTACCCGCGACAGGACGGAAAGACCCCATGGAGCTTTTACTGCAGTTTGATATTGAGTGTCTGTGCCACATGTACAGGATAGGTAGGAGCCAAAGAGATCGGGACGCCAGCTTTCGATGGAGGCGATGTTGGGATACTACCCTTGTGTTATGGCCACTCTAACCCGGATAGGTGATCCCTATCGGAGACAGTGTCTGACGGGCAGTTTGACTGGGGCGGTCGCCTCCTAAAAAGGTAACGGAGGCGCCCAAAGGTTCCCTCAGATTGGTTGGAAATCAATCGCAGAGTGTAAAAGGTATAAAGGGAGCTTGACTGCGAGAGCAACAACTCGAGCAGGGACGAAAGTCGGGCTTAGTGATCCGGTGGTTCCGTATGGAAGGGCCATCGCTCAACGGATAAAAAGCTACCCTGGGGATAACAGGCTTATCTCCCCAAGAGTTCACATCGACGGGGAGGTTTGGCACCTCGATGTCGGCTCGTCGCATCCTGGGGCTGTAGTCGGTCCCAAGGGGTTGAGCTGTTCGCCCATTAAAAGCGGCACGCGAGCTGGGTTCAGAACGTCGGAGACAGTTCGGTCCCTATCCGTCGCGGGCGAAGGAAATTTGAGAGGATCTGCTCCCTAGTACGAGAGGACCAGATGGACTTACCGCTGGTGTACCAGTTGTTCTGCCAAGAGCATCGCTGGGTAGCTATGTAGGGAAGGGATAAACGCTGAAAGCATCTAAGCATGAAACCCACCTCAAGATGAGATTTCCCATAACGTTATGTTAGTAAGAGCCCTGAGAGAAGATCAGGTAGATAGGGTTAGGAGTGGAAGTTGTGTGAGCAATGGAGCGGACTAATACTAATAGCTCGAGGACTTATCCAAGAAGTAATGAGAACGTGAAGAAAAGCGTATGATTTTAGGGGAATCAGCGCAGAAGTCATAGGGACTTCAAGCGGATTTATCTAAATCACTAGCTTTTTAGTTCGAATACAATTACGTAAGTAATGAAGGCAGATCTAGTAAGGATTTAGCCGGAGTACAATTTCATTGAGAAAGATAGCGTAGAGGTAAACCTTTTACAATTTGAGACGTTATTCAATTTTGAGTGTGTTAGATACTCAGTAGTTAAGTGACGATAGCCTAGGAGATACACCTGTACCCATGCCGAACACAGAGTTAAGCCCTAGAACGCCGGAAGTAGTTGGGGTTGCCCCTCTGTGAGATATGGTAGTCGCTTAGTCGAAAGGATAGGAAGTAGAGATACTCCTTTTTGGGAGTTTAGCTCAGCTGGGAGAGCATCTGCCTTACAAGCAGAGGGTCAGCGGTTCGATCCTGTTAACTCCCATTTTCTTAAGCCGGGTGTAGTTTAGTGGTAAAACTACAGCCTTCCAAGCTGTTGTCGCGAGTTCGACTTCGTCACCCGCTTTGAACAGAGATGTTCAACCATACCAAGTTTTTGGACTTGGGCGCGTAGCTCAGGTGGTTAGAGCGCACGCCCGATAAGCGTGAGGTCGGTGGTTCGAGTCCACTCGTGCCCATTTAAGATATATGGTCCGTTGGTCGGGAGTTAAGACACCGCCTTTTCACGGCGGTAACACGGGTTCTGAATCCTGCACGTGACTATAAAAATTTTTATTGGAGGATTACCCAAGTCCGGCTGAAGGGAACGGTCTTGAAAACCGTCAGGCGTGTAAAAAGCGTGCGTGGGTTCGGAACTCTGCATCCTCCTTAGTAGGAATAGCGCGGGATGGAGCAGCTAGGTAGCTCGTCGGGCTCATAACCCGAAGGTCGTAGGTTCAAATCTCTGCCCCGCAATAAGTAGGCTCGGTAGCTCAGCTGGCAGAGCAATGGATTGAAGCTCGCGTGTGTCGGCGGTTGATTCCGTCTCGCGCCATATCAGTTTAATATCAGGAAGGGTGAGCGAAGAGGCTACAACGCGGCGGACTGTAAATCCGCTCCTTCGGGTTCGGGGGTTCGAATCCTCCCCTTCCATACCTTTACGGGCATAGTTTAAAGGTAGAACTAAGGTCTCCAAACCTCAGTGTGGGTTCAATTCCTACTGCCCGTGTTTATTGTGATATGGCGGGTGTGGTGAAGTGGTTAACACACCAGATTGTGGCTCTGGATACGTGGGTTCGATCCTCATCACTCGCCTATTTTTATATTATTGGGGGTATAGCCAAGCGGTAAGGCAAGGGACTTTGACTCCCTCATGCGTTGGTTCGAATCCAGCTACCCCAGTTTAACTTTGCCGGCGTGGCGGAATTGGCAGACGCGCTGGACTCAAAATCCAGTGTCCGCAAGGACGTGCCGGTTCGACCCCGGCCGCCGGTATAGCTTTGAGTTTGAGAAACGTTGATTTATCAGCGTTTCTTTTGTTTTTGGTCAACTTTGGTCAACTTTATATGGCTTTTGTCAACTGCAGGGTTGAAGAGAAAGCTAAGATCGAGAAAGGGCGAATTTCGTTCTTTCTTTTTGATGTTCAGAGCGATAAAAATCTGTTTTTTGAAGTTTTCAAAGTTCCGAAAACCAAAGGCATTGCGTTTGATAAGTTTGATGAGATTATTAGTTGCTTCCAATTTAGCATTGGAATAGGGTAGTTGAAGGGCGTTGACAATCTTTTCTTTATCCTTGAGGAAGGTTTTAAAGACAGTCTGAAAAAGAGGATGGACCCGCTTGGATTGTCCTTAATGAGTCCGGAAAATTGGTCAGGTCTCTGTTCTTGAAAAGTGAAAAAGCAAGAGCTGATAGTGGTGTTTCAAGTCTTGCGAATAGCTCAAATAGTTTGTCTAGGATTTCTTTATTGGTTAAGTGCATACGAAAGTAGGGCGATAAAAATCGCTTATCACCAATCTCTACGGCTATCCTGCTGAATGAGCTTCCAGTAACGTTTGATGCCTTATATTCATGGGATTTTCGTTCAAACCGATTCATGATTTGGACACGCAAACGACTCATAGCACGGCTTAAGCGTTGAACAATGGAAAGCGATCCAGAACGATTTTAGCACACGGAAAAAGCTGTGCTAAGTCATAGTAGGGACTAAACATATCCATCGTAATGATTTTCACCTGATCCGCCATAGCTCAGTTGGTAGTAGCGCATGACTGTTAATCATGATGTCGTAGGTTCGAGTCCTACTGGCGGAGTATAGATTTCATTGCTGGATTTAGGTCTAGCTTTTTTTGTTTTTATCAGTTTTATAGTGACATAAATGTCGCTATTTTATTTCTTATCTATCTCTTATAATAGGTTTCGTAATTAATTTAATTACAAAAATTATATCTATTAATAGGAGGTTGAATGGAACAAGAAATTTTTGTTCACGCATATGAAGTTGTAAGGCCGATTGTACTTAAGGCTAGTAGACAATATTTCATCCAACTTTGGGACCAAGCTGATATGGAGCAAGAGGCTATGATGACGCTTTATCAGCTTTTAGAAAAGTTTCCTGAATTAAAGTCTGATGATGATAAGCTACGGCGTTATTTTAAAACGAAATTTAGGAATAGACTTAATGATGAGGTTAGAAGGCAGGAGTCTGTAAAACGACAAGCTAATCGACAATGTTATATCGAAATTTCAGATATTGCTTTTTGTCTTCCAAATAAAGAGTTAGATGCTGTTGATAGGCTTGTTTATGATGAGCAGCTTAATGCTTTCCGTAATCAGTTGTCTTCGGAAGATGCTACTAAGTTAGACCGTTTGCTAGCTGGGGAGTGTTTTAGAGGTCGAAAAAAGATGATCAGAGAGTTAAAATTTTGGATGGTTGATTTTGATCCTTACAATGAAGATGATTAATTCTTAATATAGAACCTTGACTGGCAATATTGTTTAATATGAATAAAAAACACTTCGAAAGTAGATTCATCTTATCTATCTTTTGAAGTGTTTTTAATGTAATGAATTTATTTTACTGCTATAGGGTTTCCAATGAATCTTGGAAGTTCAATATTTTCTTTGATTAGGGCTTCTTGGTAAAGTTTCAAGAAGTCTGCATAGATATGAGTTTGTTGTCCATTTTTTGTAAAGATGTCAATACGAAATACTAGTTGTCCGGAAGGAGTTGTGCTTAATCCAATGATATTTGGTGCTCCACAGATTTGAGGATAGTTTTCAATGTTTTTTTGATTTACTTCTTGGATGATGCTTGTCACCTTATTGATATCGGTTGATGGATAGACTGGGATATCAATTTGAGCTCTCATATCCCCTCGAGATTTGTTGGATACAATTGTGATATTTCTGTTAGGTATAAAGTGGAGAGTTCCATCAAATCCTCGAATTTGAGTAGTTCGAATACCTACGGTTGAAATAAGGCCTGTAACGGGTCCTACTTCAACTGAGTCACCGACTTCAAATTGGTTTTCTAACAAGATGAAAAAACCATTAACGACATCTGATAGGAAGCCTTGAGCTCCTAGACCAAGAGCAACCCCAGCAAGTCCTGCACCAGCAAGGAGGCTTGATACTGGAACCCCAAGGATACTAAGAAGCCAGTAAACAAGGAAAAAGTATAGCACGTAGTTCATGCAATTGTGTAGTAAACGTTCAATGGTTTTTGTCGAGCAGGTGTTTGAATTGTCCAAGCTAGAGAGCGTCCCACTGTATGTTTAAAAAGGAAGTTGATAATCTTCTTACTAAGAAGAAAGATGATGAGAAGAATGAGGAGCTTAATCCCTTTTGTAATGAGTACCATTAGGGTCTCTTCAAAATTAAATTGTTGGATGTATCTTTGTAAAATATTCATAGCTTTAGTTTATCAAAAATTTGAAGAAGTAGCAGTTTCTAACGATTTTCTTGTGATTAAATTGGAGAAAAAAACTTTTAAAAGGCTTTGAAATATGGTAAACTAAACTGTATCTATAAAAAATTTTAAGGAGAATGACTACATGTCTGTATCATTTGAAAACACAGCCACTAACCGTGGTGTGGTGACATTCACTATCGGTCAAGATAAAATTCAACCAGCTTTGGATCAAGCGTTTAACAAGGTTAAAAAGAATTTGAACGCTCCAGGCTTCCGTAAAGGACACATGCCTCGTGCCGTATTTAACCAAAAATTTGGTGAAGAAGCTCTTTACGATGATGCTTTGAATGCAATTCTTCCAGCAGCTTATGAAGCAGCGATTGCTGAACTTGGTCTTGATGTTGTTGCACAACCAAAAATTGATGTAAAATCAATTGAAAAAGGTCAAGATTGGACACTTACTGCAGAAGTTGTTACAAAACCTGAAGTAAAACTTGGTGCATATAAAGATCTTGAAGTTTCAGTTGAAGCTTCTAAAGAAGTTACTGATGAAGAAGTTGATGCTAAGCTTGAAAACGAACGCAAAAACTTGGCTGAATTGGTCGTTAAAGAAGGTGCAGCTGAAAATGGCGACACTGTTGTTATCGACTTTGTTGGTTCAGTAGATGGTGTTGAATTTGACGGTGGTAAAGGTGAAAACCACTCTCTTGAACTTGGTTCAGGTCAATTTATCCCAGGATTCGAAGACCAATTGGTTGGAGCAAAAGCTGGTGATGAAGTAGAAGTTAAAGTAACTTTCCCAGAAGACTATCAAGCTACTGATCTTGCAGGTAAAGCTGCTGTATTTGTTACTAAAGTTAACGAAGTTAAAGCTAAAGAAGTTCCTGCTCTTGATGATGAGTTGGCTAAAGATCTTGACGATGAAGTTGAAACTCTTGATGAGTTGAAAGCTAAATACCGTAAAGAACTTGAAGCAGCTAAAGAAATCGCATATGATGACGCTGTTGAAGGTGCTGCACTTGATTTGGCTGTTGAAAACGCTGAAATCGTTGAATTGCCAGCAGAAATGGTTGAAGACGAAGTTCACCGTGCTATGAACGAATTCATGGGTAACATGCAACGTCAAGGTATCTCTCCTGAAATGTACTTCCAAATCACTGGTACAACTCAAGAAGATCTTCACAAACAATATGAAGCTGACGCTGACAAACGTGTGAAAACTAACCTTGTTATCGAAGCTGTTGCTGCTGCTGAAGGATTCGACGCTACAGAAGAAGAAATCCAAAAAAAGAAATCAATGATCTTGCAGCTGAGTACAACATGGAAGTATCACAAGTTTCTGCACTTCTTTCACCTGAAATGCTTAAACACGATATCACTATGAAGAAAGCTGTTGAAGTTATCACAAGCACAGCAAAAAGTTAAATAATATGACTAAAATCAAGTTTCTGTTGAGACTTGATTTTTTTCTTCTATAAATGCTTTGACTATTGACTCTTTTTAGCGTAAAATAAAAGGTAGCGAAAAATTGATTGCTGAGCTATTTCTGATAGAAACTAGCTTGAGTAAGAATGAAGGAGAACCACTTTGGAACTAGACGTATTTGCTGGACAAGAAAAAAGTGAATTATCAATGATTGAAGTGGCCCGTGCTATCTTAGAAACACGTGGTCGTGATAATGAAATGTATTTCAATGATTTGGTCAATGAAATTCAAAAATTACTTAGAAAAAAATCGGATGCTGATATCCGCAATGCTTTTGCCATTCTTTTTATTCAGATTTGAATACGGATGGAAGTTTCATTCCACTAGGTGATAACAAATGGGGCTTGCGTTCATGGTATGCAATTGATGAAATCGATGAAGAGGTCATCACATTGGAAGATACTGATGAAAATGCACCAAAACGCAAGAATAAGAAAGTTAATGCCTTCATGGATGGTGATGAAGATGCCATCGATTATAATGACGATGATCCAGAAGACGAAAACTTCACACCTGATTCTGATAGTCTTGAATATGACGACGATAGCGAAGATGATGAGAAAGCCGAAGTGGAATCTTATGACTCTGAGTTGAATGAAATTATTCCAGATGATGATTTGGATGATGTTGAGTTGTCAGAAGAAGATGATGACGATGACTATGAGGATGAGTCAAACGACTAAGTTTTCATTGACAAATGGTCTTGGATAGTTTAGACTATTTATCGGGCACCTCTTTTGAAGAGGTCATGATTAAGGCTCCCAGAGTGAAACTCTTGGGGGTCATTTTTGTTTTTAGTCATTTACTGGACTTGTCTAAGGTGAGGTACTTTGTACCGCTCCCATCAGGTACTAGGAAAGGGCTGTCGTGATTATCTGAGTGGGTAATCAATCTACTATCTGTTGTTGTTTTGAATTATATTATAAGGAGTTAACATGACAAAATATATTTTCGTCACTGGTGGTGTGGTATCTTCAATTGGTAAAGGGATTGTAGCTGCAAGTCTTGGACGTTTGCTTAAGAACCGTGGTCTTAAGGTTACGATTCAAAAATTCGATCCTTACATCAATATTGACCCAGGGACAATGAGTCCTTACCAACACGGTGAAGTTTATGTTACTGATGATGGTGCTGAAACTGACCTTGACCTTGGTCACTACGAACGTTTTATTGATATCAATCTTAATAAATACTCTAACGTGACTACTGGTAAGATTTACAGCGAAGTTTTGCGTAAGGAACGTAAAGGGGAGTATCTTGGTGCGACTGTTCAGGTGATTCCGCATATCACCGATGCTTTGAAAGACAAGATTAAGCGTGCAGCGACAACGACTGATTCAGATGTCATTATCACTGAAGTTGGTGGTACGGTTGGGGATATTGAAAGTCTCCCATTCCTTGAAGCACTTCGTCAAATGAAGGCTGATGTTGGTTCTGACAACGTTATGTATATCCACACAACGCTTCTTCCTTATTTGAAGGCTGCTGGTGAAATGAAGACAAACCAACGCAACACTCTGTTAAGGAATTGCGTGGTTTGGGTATCCAACCAAATATGTTGGTTATTCGTACAGAACAACCTGCTGGTCAAGGAATCAAGAATAAATTGGCTCAGTTCTGTGATGTTGCACCTGAGGCTGTTATCGAATCACTCGACGTGGAACATATCTATCAAGTGCCACTTAATATGCAGGCTCAAGGTATGGATCAAATCGTTTGTGATCATTTGAAACTAGATGCTCCAGCTGCAGATATGACAGAATGGTCTGCTATGGTTGATAAGGTACTTAATCTTAAGAAGACAACTAAGATTGCCCTTGTTGGTAAGTACGTGGAGCTTCATGATGCTTACTTGTCAGTGGTTGAGGCACTTAAACACTCTGGTTTGGCAAATGATACTGCTATTGATATTGACTGGGTCAATGCTAATGATTTGACTGTCGAAAATGTTGCTTCTCGTTTGGCTGATGCTGATGGAATCATCGTGCCTGGTGGTTTCGGTCAACGTGGTACGGAAGGTAAGATTCAAGCTATTCGTTATGCACGTGAAAATGATGTGCCAATGTTGGGTGTCTGTCTTGGTATGCAATTGACATGTATTGAGTTTGCTCGTCATGTTCTTCACTTGGATGGCGCTAATTCAGCTGAGCTTGATCCAAACACAAAATATCCAATTATCGATATTATGCGTGATCAAATTGACATTGAAGACATGGGTGGTACTCTTCGTCTCGGTCTTTACCCATGTAAGTTGAAACCAGGTTCTAAGGCAGCTGCAGCTTATGGCAACCAAGAAGTTGTTCAACGTCGTCACCGTCACCGTTATGAATTTAATACTAAGTTCCGTGAACAGTTTGAGGCTGAGGGCTTTGTATTCTCAGGTGTGTCACCAGATAATCGTTTGATGGAAGTTGTAGAACTCCCAGACAAGAAATTCTTTGTGGCAGCACAATACCACCCAGAATACCATAGCCGTCCAAACCATGCTGAAGAACTTTACACTGCCTTTGTGACAGCAGCGGTTGAAAATGCTAAATAATAAACCTAGGACAGAGTGGGACAGCCTACTCTGTTTTTTATTGGCTCCTTTTATGCTAAAATAAAGGGAATAATAAGAAAGAACGAGGAAAACAAATGGCTAAATTCGGCTTTTTGTCAGTATTAGAAGAAGAATTAGATAAACATCTGGACTATGATTTTGCGATGGACTGGGATAAAAAGAATCACGCTGTGGAAGTAACCTTTATCCTAGAAGCACAAAACAGTAGCAATGTGGAGACTATTGATGATAAGGGTGAAGTATCTGATGAAGATGTTATTTTTGAAGACTACGTACTCTTTTACAATCCAGCAAAATCACGTTTTGATGAAGAGGACTACCTAGTGACAATCCCATATGAACCTAAGAAAGGTCTATCTCGTGAGTTTTTGGCCTATTTTGCGGAGACCTTGAATGAGGTGGCGACAGAAGGATTGAGTGACTTGATGGATTTTCTATCTGATGATGGACCTGAGGAATTTGGTTTGGTTTGGGACAAAGAAGCTTTCGAAAAAGGGAAAGCTCAACTTGAAGAGAAGGAATTTTTTGCTTATCCGAGGTATTAAAGGGAGCGAAAAGGGATGGATGCTTATTTAAAAGATCAGTTTGATTTTACAGGTGTTAAGGCTGCCTTACTCGTAGAGCAAAGTATTTTGGTCATTCTCAGAGATAATAAACCAGATATTCCTTGGCCAAATACATGGGAATTGCCAGGTGGTGGAAGAGAAGGTCAAGAAACGCCTCTTGAATGTCTTCAACGTGAGGTCTGGGAGGAGCTGGGCTTGACTTTGACAGAGGAATCGATTATTTGGTCGAAAATCTATCCTAGTATGTTGGATAAAGATAGGTCAGCTGTCTTTGTGGTTGGCCGAATTAGCCAAGAGCAGTATCGTGAGATTCGTTTTGGTGACGAGGGGCAGGAATTTAAACTAATGCCTGTAGAGGATTTTATAAAAGCAGAAGGTGTCATTCCCCAGTTGCAGGAACGAGTACGTGATTATGTGGAGAAGAAATGATGATAACACTTGAGAGAGTCGGAGCAGAAGATTTAGAAACGATTATTGCCATTCAAAGAGCCAGTTTTAAGGCAGTTTATGACAAATACCAAGATGAATATGATCCCTATCTAGAGGATTGCGAACGAATCAAGTGGAAACTGGTAGAGCGTCCCAATAGCTATTACTACTTTGTGAAAGACAACGAAGAGAAGATCGGATTTTTACGAGTTCAGACCAATGAAGAATTAACGGAAGCTTGGTTGGGAACGGCAGCGATTTGCCCCAGTATCAAGGGAAAGGTTATGGTTCTGAGGGACTGAGATTGCTAGAAATGGAATTTCCAACTGTCACACAATGGGATTTGTGTACGGTGTTACAGGATGCAGGCATGGTCACATTCTACGAGAAAAACGGCTATCGTCAAACCCATATCGAACCTGAAAAAGAAGGTATGGATATGGTCTACATGAAAAAAATGATAGAGAAATAGAAAGGAAGGTTCAGTTTTTCGACTGAATCTCTTATATAGGTTGATAAAATATATGGACAAATGGCAAGAACTAACGATTGAGGTTAATCGTGAGGTCGAAGAGGCGGCTTCTAATATTTTAATTGAATCTGGTAGTCAAGGTGTGGCTATTGATGATAGTGCAGATTATTTGGAAAATGCAGACCGTTTTGGTGAGCTTTATCCTGAGGTTGAGCAGGTTGAGACGGTTAAAATTACGGCATATTATCCGGAGTCAGCAGATATCGAGGCCATTACTAAGCAGGTTAATGAGCGTTTGGCTGAGTTAACAGATTTTGGTCTTGAAACTGGAGATATTCACTTGGCTACTCAAGAATTGGTTGAAGAAGACTGGGCTGAGAATTGGAAGAAGTACTATGAACCAGCTCGCATTACCCACGATTTGACTATCGTACCGTCATGGACGGATTATGAGGCATCAGTAGGTGAGAAGATTATCAAGCTAGATCCTGGCATGGCCTTTGAACCGGAACACACCCAACGACTAAGATGAGTCTTTTTGCACTCGAACAGGTGCTTCGTGGTGGCGAGACGGTGATTGATGTGGGAACTGGTTCGGGTGTCCTCTCGATTGCTAGCTCTCTTCTTGGAGCTAAGGAAATCTATGCCTATGACCTTGACGATGTGGCGGTTCGAGTGGCACAGGAAAACATTGATATGAATCCTGGCATGGAAAATATCCACGTTGCGGCAGGTGATCTTTTGAAGGGTGTAACTCAAGAAGCTGATGTTATCGTGGCTAATATTTTGGCGGATATTCTCATCCATCTGACGGAAGATGCCTACCGTTTGGTTAAGGATGAAGGTTATTTGATTATGTCAGGGATTATCTCTGAAAAATGGGATATGGTGCGTGAATCGGCTGAGAAAGCTGGTTTCTTCCTAGAAACTCACATGGTTCAGGGAGAGTGGAATGCCTGTGTCTTCAAAAAGACGGATGATATTTCAGGTGTGATCGGAGGCTAAATGCAACAGTATTTTATAAAGGGGCAGGTTGAAAATCCAGTAATCATCAAAGACAAGGATACTGTAAAGCATATGTTTAACGTTATGCGTTTAACAGAGGATGATCAGGTTGTCTTGGTTTTTGAAGACGGTATCAAGCGTCTTGCGCGTGTGACTGACCGTGAGAATCATATCTTTGAAGTGATTGAAGACTTAAATGATAATGTTGAGATGCCTGTATCTGTAACCATTGCCTCTGGCTTTCCCAAGGGAGATAAGCTAGAGTTGGTGACACAAAAGGCAACAGAGCTTGGAGCTCAGGCTATTTGGTCCTTCCCTGCCGACTGGTCTGTGGTTAAGTGGGATGGTAAGAAGCTTGCCAAGAAGGAAGATAAACTTGCCAAGATTGCTCTAGGAGCTGCAGAACAATCCAAGCGTAATCGTGTTCCAGAAGTTAGATTGTTCGAGAAGAAGGGGGAATTTCTACCAGAATTAGATAATTTTGATAAGATTTTTATCGCTTATGAGGAAACAGCCAAAGCAGGCGAGTTGGCTACTCTAGCTCGTGAGTTGGCTCAGGTAGAGAGTGGTCAGAAAATTCTCTTTATCTTTGGACCAGAAGGTGGTATTTCTCCGTCTGAGATTGATGCTTTTGAGGAAGCTGGTGGCCTTAAAATTGGCCTTGGACCGCGTATTATGCGGACGGAAACGGCTCCTCTCTACGCTTTGAGTAGTGTGAGTTATGCCCTAGAATTGAATAAATAAGAGAAAGTTGGCCTTGTTCCAACTTTTTCGTATTTGACACTTTTAAGCTAAGATTGAATCTTCTCATTGGTTTTGTATGACGAATCGAGTAATTCTAAAAAAGTTGATAATCTTATTTAGGTTTAATATAATTGTATTATCTTTATAAAAGGGGAAGATTTTTAATGAAAACGAATCGTTATGTGACTCAATCCGCTGTGGTTTTGGGCCTCTTTGCTCTCTTGACTGTGCCACAAGTCGTAGGGCAAGCCGATGAAGCAACGGCACCAGTACCAACTACTTCTACCGAAACTGTGGCAGATAGTGGTGCATCAGTAGTATCAGGACAAGGAACTTCTGGGACAGCTGTTCAAGGAGGAACAGAGACTGTCTCTGCTACACCAACAACAGTAGCGACAAATGCATCTACAGAGCCATCAGCTAATACCTCAACGACCCAAGAGAGTCAAGAAGCCAGTGCTGTTTTGACGAATGCCAATCAGGTGACACCAGCAGTGCCAGTACAGGCTGAAACTGTTACAGAGCCTGCTCATGAGGGGCAGACCGTTGATATGCAGATTTTGTCAACAACAGACCTTCATACCAACTTAGTTAACTATGATTATTATCAAGATAAGCCGTCTCAAACAGTTGGTTTGTCTAAAACTGCTGTCCTTATCAAAAAAGCCCGTGAAACTAATCCCAATACGGTCTTAGTGGATAGTGGGGATACGATTCAGGGAACTCCTTTTGGGACTTATAAGGCCTTGATTGATCCTGTTGCCCAAGGTGAGACTCACCCTATGTACAAGGCTTTCGAGATGCTTGGGTATGACGCCGAAACGCTTGGAAACCACGAGTTTAACTATGGTCTAGAATTTTTGGATCGTATGGTTAAGGCTGCTAAGATTAACATTATCAATGCTAATGTGCGTAATGCTCAGACTGGTGATTACTATTACAATCCTTATAAGATTGTTAACAAGACCTTTACCGATACGGACGGCAAACAGGTAACACTAAAAATCGGTATTACTGGTGTCCTTCCAACACAAATTTTGGTTTGGGATAAGGCCAACCTTGAAGGTAAGGTAACCGTTGATGATCCAATGGAGGCTGTTAAGGCTATCGTTCCTAAGATGAAGGCTGCAGGAGCTGACTATATTCTTGTTGCTGCTCACTCTGGTATTGGTGACAATGAATACACTAAGAACGAGGAAAATGAAGGTTACCAAATTGCTGGTATCGAAGGTGTTGATGCTGTTGCGACAGGGCATTCTCATGCGGATTTCCCAAATGGAGATGGCACAAGTTTTTATGCGAAATACCCTGGTGTAGATGATGTCAATGGTCTAATCAATGGGAAACCTGTGGTTATGGCTGGTAAATTCGGGGATCATCTAGGTATCATGGATGTCAAATTGACTTACACGAATGGCAAATGGAAAGTTGTTAACAGTAAGGCTAAGCTTGAAAAGATTGACACTAAGTCAGATGTTGCGGACAAGGACTTAATTGACATGGCAGCTCATGATCATAATGGAACAATCAACTATGTTCGTAAGGAAGTTGGTGAGACTACAGCACCGATTACTAGCTACTTTGCTCAGGTTCAGGATGATCCATCTATTCAAATCGTTAATAATGCACAACTATGGTATGCTAAAAAACAAGTAGCGGGAACAGCAGATGAAAATCTCCCAATCCTCTCAGCAGCTGCACCTTTCAAGGCAGGGACTCGTGGAGATGCGACCTACTATACCGATATTCCAGCTGGTCCATTGGCCATTAAGAACGTAGCGGACCTCTACCTCTACGACAATGTTACTGCCCTACTCAAAGTGACTGGGGCACAAATTAAAGAATGGTTGGAAATGTCTGCAGGACAGTTCAATCAAATTGATCCTAACAGTAAAGAACCACAGCAACTCATTAACAGTAGCTATCGCTCATACAATTACGATGTGATTGATGGGTTGACTTATAAATTCGATTTGACACAACCTAACAAATATGATCGCGAAGGTAAGTTGGTTAACCCAGACGCTAGTCGTGTTCGTGACTTGGCTTATCAAGGGAAACCTATTGATTTGAATCAGACTTTCCTTGTCGTGACTAACAACTATCGTGCGACTGGTAACTTCCCTGGTGTTAAAGATGCTGCAGAAAAACGTCTCCTCAATCTTGAGAATCGTCAGGCCATCATTGACTATATTGTTAGTGAGAAAACGATTAATCCGAGTGCCGATGGAAATTGGAGTTTCGTCCCTAATATCACGAATGCAGATATCCGTTTTGCTTCATCTGACAATGCGCGTGCCCACCTTGCTGGTCAGGATGCCATTAGTTATGTAGGACCATCAACACAAGCCGGATTTGCAGAGTATCGTTTGGTTGTTAAGGAAAAGGCAAATCAAGTTGAGGATACGACTAAGAAAGAATCTGAGAAGTTACCAAAAGGTTCTGAGACAGCGGATCAAACTAAGCGTGAGACACCAAAAGCTATTGTAGGTGCCAGCGTGGCTAAACCTGTTCCAGCTATCCAATTGTCAAACTCTCAAGTTGTTATCTTGCCTCAAGCTCAAGTACAAGAGGCTGAAGGTTCAAGCTCAGCTAAGACCTTGCCAAACACTGGTTCAGACGAATCTATGTCAGCAACTTTAGCTGGTCTGGTTCTTATGACCTTGGCTGGATTCTTTGGAATCAAAAAACACGAAAAAAATTAAGCAAAGGAAAAAGCCCTGATATGGGCTTTTTTGCTCTAGTTTTAGCGTTGGTTAAAGTTCTTTTGTGCTTCTAGGATAATAGGTGCTAGACGTTCGATATCGGACTGTGTGCCACGTAGCTCGAAGTCTCCCAACATTGGGAAGTCAAAACGTTGACTGTACTGTTTGGCGGTTAGGCAGTACTGGTTATTGAAGTTACGGTTGCCAGAACCGATGATACCAAAGCAACGTTCGTGATTGTTATGGGCTGCGATAAAGTCACCCAGTGGATTGGTTAGGATCTCAATATCTCCATTGTCAACGCCATTTCCTCCTTCAAGGTAGGTTGGCAAGAGTGCGACAAAGGGTTCATCTACTTGGAAGGTTTCATGATTAAGTTCTTTAATATTGATTTGGCGACATTCAATCCCGTGGTTGAGGGATAGATAGTCAGACATACGTTTGACAAAGCTTTGGGTATTACCGCTTAGACTAATATAAACGAGGGTAAGTTGAGACATAAGCGTCCTCTTTCTATCTATATCTTGTGTTTGTTCAATCATTCTAACACAAGATATTGTGCTTTTCAAGTTAGCTCCTTGCGCTTAAGAATTGCCTATCTAGCTCTTTTTCTTTACTTGTAAAAGTGATAAAATAAAGGTTATTAAAAGAAGCGAAGGAAGAAATCATGGCTAAAGATAAAAATGTAACAGGAGAAGAAATTTTAGACATTTGCTCGGCCTACATGTCAGCAGATGATTTGAAAATTAGTTGAAAAAGCCTGGCATTATGCGACAGATGCTCATAGTGGGCAATTTCGTCAGTCAGGAGAACCTTATATTATTCACCCTATTCAAGTGGCAGGTATCCTGGCAGATCTCCATCTTGATGCAGTGACAGTAGCCTGTGGTTTCTTACACGATGTCGTTGAAGACACCGAAAAAACGCTTGATGATTTGGAAGCGGATTTTGGTACAGATGTACGAAATATCGTGGACGGTGTTACTAAAGCTTGGTAAGGTTGAGTACAAGTCCCATGAGGAGCAGTTGGCTGAAAATCACCGTAAGATGCTTATGGCCATGTCTAAGGATATCCGTGTCATCTTGGTTAAATTGGCAGACCGTTTGCACAATATGCGTACCCTTAAGCATCTTCGTAAGGATAAGCAAGAGCGCATTTCTCGTGAAACTATGGAAATCTATGCTCCTTTGGCCCACCGTCTGGGTATTAGTCGTATCAAATGGGAATTGGAAGACATGTCCTTCCGTTACCTTAATGAGGTGGAATTCTACAAGATTTCTCACATGATGAAGGAAAAACGTCGTGAGCGTGAGGAACTTGTGGACGAGATTGTCGATAAAATTAAGACCTATACAGCTGAACAAGGACTTGTTGGTGATGTGTATGGTCGTCCAAAGCATATCTACTCTATTTATCGTAAGATGCGCGACAAGAAAAAGCGCTTTGATCAAATCTATGATTTGATTGCCATCCGTTGTGTCATGGAGACGCATAGTGATGTTTATGCCATGTTGGGATACATCCATGAGCTCTGGCGTCCGATGCCTGGCCGTTTTAAAGACTATATCGCCAATCCTAAATCCAATGGTTACCAGTCTATCCATACAACGGTTTATGGGCCAAAAGGACCTATTGAAATTCAAATCCGTACCAAGGAAATGCACCAAGTTGCCGAATACGGGGTTGCAGCTCACTGGGCTTACAAGAAAGGTATCAAGGGCAAGGTAGATTCGAAAGAGTCTGCTTTGGGAATGAACTGGATTAAAGATCTTGTTGAACTTCAAGACGCCTCAAATGGTGATGCTATGGGGTTTGTTGACTCTGTTAAAGAGGATATCTTCTCGGAGCGTATTTATGTCTTTACGCCAAATGGTGCTGTTCAGGAACTGCCTAAAGATTCAGGACCTATTGACTTTGCCTATGCCATCCATACCCAAGTTGGTGAGAAGGCCACAGGTGCTAAGGTTAATGGCCGTATGGTGCCCTTGACTGCCAAACTCAAGACAGGTGATGTGGTTGAGATTGTCACTAATGCCAATTCCTTTGGTCCTAGCCGTGACTGGATTAAGATGGTTAAGACCACCAAGGCCAGAAATAAAATTCGTCAATTCTTTAAAAATCAGGACAAGGAAGCCTCTATCACCAAGGGTCGTGAGCTTTTGATTGCCTACTTCCAAGAGCATGGTTATGTTGCCAATAAGTACCTAGACAAGAAACATATTGAGGAAATTCTCCCTCGTATGAGTGTGCGTAGTGAAGAAGCTCTCTATGCCGCTGTTGGTTTTGGTGAAATTAGTGCTGCTGCTGTTTTCAATCGTCTGACAGAAAAAGAACGCCGTGAGGAAGAGCGTGCGAAGGCAAAAGCTGAAGCTGAAGAGCTAATGAACGGTGGCGAAGTTAAGACTGAGAAGAAAGAAGTTCTCAAGGTTAAGAGTGAAAATGGCGTCATCATTCAAGGTGCCTCAGGTCTTCTCATGCGTATCGCTAAGTGTTGTAACCCAGTTCCTGGAGACGAGATTGAAGGATACATCACCAAGGGTCGTGGAATCGCCATTCACCGTTCAGATTGTAATAATATCAAGAGTCAAGAAGGTTATGAACAACGTCTAATCGAAGTGGAGTGGGATGAACGTAATGCCAATAAATCTTATTTGGCAGAGATTGACATCTATGGCCTTAACCGTTCTGGTCTGTTGAATGATGTTCTTCAAATCTTGTCAAATACGACTAAGAGTATTGCTACGGTTAATGCACAACCGACTAAGGACATGAAGTTTGCCAATATTCACGTTAGCTTTGAAATTGCAAACCTTATTGAATTGACTGGTCTTGTGGATAAGATTAAAATTATTCCTGACGTTTACAGTGTTAAACGTACGAATGGGTAAGGAGTTACTGCGATGAAGATTGTAATTCAGCGCGTGCAAAGTGCCTCTGTAGTTATTGAGGATTGTACGGTTGGCGCTATTAAGCAGGGACTCTTACTATTGGTTGGAGTTGGTCCAGAGGACACCAAAGAGGACCTAGAATATGCAGTTCGTAAGATTGTCAATATGCGCATTTTTTCAGATGAAGATGGCAAGATGAATCTTTCTGTTAAGGATATTGGCGGCCAGATTTTGTCGATTTCTCAGTTTACGCTTTTTGCAGATACGAAAAAGGGGAATCGACCAGCATTTACAGGGTGCTGCAAAGCCCGACATGGCTAGCCAGTTCTATGACGATTTCAACCAATCCTTGTCAACTCATGTTCCTGTAGAAAGAGGACGCTTTGGTGCAGATATGCAGGTTAGTCTGGTTAATGACGGACCTGTGACCATTATTTTAGATACCAAAAATCGATAAACAAACCATTTCTCGCCTTGTGTGAGAGGTGTTTTTTTATTCTCATCGCAGGAACTATTTAGGTGATGGATTTTCATTATTTGGGATTTATTTTTGTCATTTTAAGTAGACTGAATCAAGTGAATATTTAATGAAATTAGAAAATGTTGTTCTCAAATTTCTGAAAAAACCTGACCATTCATGATGAAAAAATTACCGTTTACGAGGATTACCGGAAATTCCCTTGTCTTACAAAAAAGATTAAGTTAACATTAGTTTCATAAGAAACACCAAGCGATTTTTATGAAACTAAAAATAACTCGAGTTTACAGCATGCAAATACAAATAGTGATAATTTGAAACGCCGAGGTGATTTAAACTTTTTTAGAGGGATAGAGAGATATGTCAAAGAAAGTAGCGTCAACTAAATTATTATCAGGTTTGTTTGTAGCCGGTGGTGTCCTAGGGATGAATCAGGTCGCCAAGGCAGATAACGTGGTCAGTTCAGAAGCAACAAAACCAGTTATTACAACTGAAGCAGATAACTTGGTGGTGGTACCAACTGAGGCCGTTGCTCCAGTAGCGACAACAGAAGTAGGTCCATCATCTGCCGCTGTTGCGACAGATACTGCAACAACAGCGACAGCTTCTACAATCTTTTCACAAGCTGTGCCAGCAGAGAGTGCTAACTCAGAAACGCTTGTAGCCAGTGAAGCACTAGCTCCTGAGTCAGCTGCTGTGGAAACCATCACATCATCATCTGATAATGCTACTGAAGCAGGACGCCATTCAACTGCTCAAGTAACACCAGTTACAGAAGTGACAGAGCAAAACTTGAATGGTGATGCTTACTTGACAGATCCAGAAACAACAAAAGCAGCTTATAGCAAGACAGATGGTGATATTAATTATTCCGTTGTTGTGTCTAATCCAACAGCAGAAACTAAGACAATGACTGTCAACTTGACACTTCAACATGCTTCAGAAATCATTGGTCAAGATAACGTTGACCTCACGCTAGCGGCAGGAGCTTCAGCTAAGGTTTCAAACTTGACAGTAGCGTCAGAGTGGTTGACAAACAATACAGGTTACTTGGTGACAATCAGTGTCAACGATAAATCTGGTAGTACTTTGTCAAGCAAGCGTGCTGGTTTGTCTGTTGAAGATGATTGGACAGTTTCCCACGTTACGGTATCGTAGCAGGTTCGCCAACTGATCAAAATAGTATTCTTGTTAAAAATCTTGAAGCCTACCGTAAAGAGCTTGAGCTCATGAAGTCTATGAATATCAACTCATATTTCTTCTATGATGCTTATAATGAAGCTACAGATCCTTTCCCAGAGGGTGTCGATAGCTTTGTTCAAAAATGGAATACCTGGAGTCACACTCAGGTTGACACTAAGGCTGTTAAAGAATTGGTTGACCAAGTTCATAAGTCAGGTGCTGTTGCCATGCTTTATAACATGATTTCAGCAGATTCAAATCCAAAGAATCCAGCACTTCCACTTGCTGCTTTGGCTTATAACTTCTACGATAGCTTTGGTAAGAAGGGTGAACCGATGACTTACACTATCGGTGATAACCCAACTCAAGTTTACTATGATCCGGCGAATCCAGATTGGCAAAAATACATCGCAGGTGTCATGAAATCAGCTATGGATCGTATGGGATTCGATGGTTGGCAAGGTGATACAATTGGTGACAACCGTGTGACTGATTATGAGCACCGTAACAGCACAGACGAGGCTGACTCACACATGATGTCTGATTCATATGCGTCATTTATTAATGCCATGAAAGACCTCATCGGTGAAAAGTACTACATCACAATCAATGATGTTAATGGTGGTAATGATGATAAACTAGCCAAGGCACGTCAAGATGTTGTTTATAATGAGCTTTGGACAAACGGTGGTTCAGTTATTCCAGGACGTATGCAGGTTGCCTATGGTGATTTGAAAGCACGTATCGATATGGTACGCAATAAAACTGGTAAATCACTTATCGTTGGTGCCTACATGGAAGAACCAGGTATTGACTATACTGTTCCTGGCGGAAAAGCAACTAACGGTGCGGGTAAAGATGCCCTTGCTGGTAAACCATTGCAAGCTGATGCGACACTTCTCGTAGATGCGACAGTAGCTGCAGCCGGTGGTTATCACATGTCCATTGCAGCCCTTGCCAATGCTAATGCAGCCCTTAACGTTCTTCAAAGTGCTTATTACCCAACGCAATACCTCAGTGTAGCTAGGGACACTATTCGTAAGCTTTACAATTACCAACAGTTTATCACTGCTTATGAAAATCTTCTCCGTGGTGAGGGTGTGACAAACAGCACTCAGTCTGTATCTACCAAGAATGCTGCTGGTGAAATCCTTTCTAAAGATGCTCTTGGTGTGACAGGAGATCAAGTTTGGACATTTGCTAAATCAGGAAAAGGTTTCTCAACTGTTCAAATGATTAACATGATGGGCATCAATGCGGGCTGGCATAATGAAGAGGGTTATGCGGACAATAAAACACCGGACGCACAAGAAAATCTCACAGTTCGTCTTAGTCTAGCAGGTAAAACAGCCCAAGAAGCAGCTAAAATTGCTGATCAAGTCTATGTGACGTCACCAGATGATTGGGCAACTTCAAGCATGAAGAAGGCACAAGCAAGCCTTGAAACAGATGAAAATGGTCAACCAGTGCTTGTCATTTCAGTTCCTAAACTAACTCTTTGGAACATGCTCTATATCAAGGAAGACACAACAGCAACACCGGTAGAACCAGTTATCTTGAAACCAGTTACTAACCAAGCTGGTAAGAAAGTAGATAATACCGTAACATCTGAAGCAAGCTCAGAAACAGCTAAATCAGAAAATACAACAGTAAATAAAGGTTCAGAGGCTCCAACTGATACGAAACCATCTGTTGAAGCTCCTAAACTCGATGAAACAACTAAACCAGCGCCATCAGTTGACGAGTTAGTAAACTCAGCAGCTGTTCCAGTGGCGATAGCTGTGTCAGAGACCGCACATGATAAGAAAGATGACAACTCAGTATCTAATACGGATCAAGGTACAGTAGCATCAGATTCAATCACTACACCAGCTTCAGAGGCTGCAAGCACAGCTGCCTCAACAGTCTCATCAGAAGTATCAGAAAGTGTAACAGTATCATCGGAAGCATCAGAAACTGAAAATAGTTCAGCAGCATCAACTTCAGAGTCAGCAATTCCAACGACGACAGCAATTTCAGAATCACATGCAGTAGTTGAACCAGTGGCTTCTTTGACAGAATCAGAGAGTCAGGCAAGCACTAGCCTTGTTTCAGAAACTACTAGCACAATTGTCTCAGTTGCTCCGTCAGAAGTATCAGAAAGCACAACAGTATCATCGAAGGTCTCAGAAACTGATATTATCTCAGCAGCATCAACTTCAGAGACTTCAGCATCTGAATCAGAGAATTCAATCAGCACAGTCGTTTCAGAATCAGAAGTAGTTGAAGAACCAGCTGTTTCATTGACAGAATTAGAAAGTCAAGTGAGCACTTCAGAAGTGACTTCGGCGATTTCAGAAACAGTAAGCACATCAGAGGAAGTCATCCTTGATGGACTATCAGAAAACATCAATAGTTGGAATAGACTCTCTGTAGCTCCTCGCGTCTCAGAAACCTTACCAAGTACTTCTGAAACGATTACAGAAGCAGCATCACTCTTTAGCAACTATGCAAGATATTCAGAAACAGCAAGCTCAGAATCTCACTCTGTGGTAGCAGCTTCTTCAGAAGTTTCTATTGAAAAATTAGCAGTATCTATCTTGAAAGATACTGAGGGTGGCTTGTACGATGCAACAACAATCAGAAATATTGTTGAGATGATTGATAGCATTACAACAAATGTCAGCTATACTCGCAGTAGCCGTCAAGACCTTGTCAATACAGCTTCGTCAGATAACACTTACAATGGTAGTCAAGATCTTAACCTTGCAAGTAAGACAACGACGCAAGCAGGTGAAAAAAAGGAACAACTGAAGATCTTAAGGCTACAATTGCTAAAACAGCAAAATCTCACAAGTGGGGAGAACATGCTGTAGCTATCCTTACAGCTATTGTCCTTGCAGGTGCGGCAACCCTTGCAGCTCTTCGTAACTTCTTGATGTCAAAAAAAGTTGATAAATAATAAGTAGAACTCTTTGTGTAAACAAGGAGTTTTTCTTTATACTGGCTGCTATTTTTTTCTGAAAATTGTGATACAATAGAAATAGTTTGAATATTGTGTCAAAGGAGAGCCAATGATTACTGCAAATGATATCGTAAAGGCTAATGAAGTCTTAAAAAACGTGGTGGAACGCACACCACTAGATTTTGATCGCTACTTATCTGAAAAATACGGGGCGACTATTTATATTAAAAAAGAAAATATGCAAAAGGTACGCTCTTTCAAATTGCGTGGAGCCTACTATGCTATTCATCAATTGAGTGATGAGGATAAGGCGCGTGGTGTGGTTTGTGCATCAGCCGGAAACCATGCTCAGGGGGTTGCCTACACTTGTAACGAGATGAAGATTCCGGCAACCATCTTTATGCCAGTAACAACACCTCTCCAAAAAATTGGTCAAGTCCGTTTCTTTGGTGGCAAGTTTGTAACAATCAAATTGGTGGGAGATACCTTTGATGCTTCTGCTCAAGCAGCACAGGAATATACCAAGTCTGAAGGGATGACTTTTATTGATCCATTCGACGATTATAATGTCCAAGCGGGGCAAGGAACTGTTGCTTATGAAATTTATGAGCAGGCTCAAGAGGAAGGTGTTTCCTTTGATAGTATCTTGGTTCCAGTCGGAGGCGGTGGCCTTATCTCTGGTGTGGCTACTTATATCAAGGATGTGGCACCATCTATGGAGGTTATTGGTGTTGAGGCTAGTGGTGCTCGTAGTATGCGTGCTGCCTTTGACCGTGGTTATCCTGTAAAACTTGAAGAAATTGATAAGTTTGCGGACGGGATTGCTGTTCAAAAGGTAGGTGTCAAGACCTATGAAGTCGCACGTAAATATGTTGACCGCCTCTTGGGAGTTGATGAAGGCTTGATTTCAGAAACCTTAATTGATATGTACTCTAAGGTTGGTACCATTGCAGAACCCGCAGGTGCGGCATCAGTGGCAGCTTTGGAAGTGATCAAAGATGAGATTAAAGGAAAAACCATCGTCTGCATCATTTCAGGTGGTAACAATGACATCAACCGTATGCCAGAGATGGAAGAACGTGCGCTTATCTACGATGGTATCAAGCATTACTTTGTGGTTAACTTCCCACAACGTCCTGGTGCCCTTCGTGAATTTGTAAATGATATCTTGGGACCAAATGATGATATCACTCGTTTTGAGTACATCAAACGTGCTAATAAAGGAAAAGGCCCAGTTCTCATTGGTATAGCTCTTAGCGATAAGAACGACTATGATGGACTTCTCGAGCGTCTTTCTGCCTTTTGACCCAAGTTATATCAACCTTCACGGTAACGAAACACTATACAATATGCTTGTCTGAGGACAGGTTCAGATAATGAAAAAAAGAATCGACGAAAGTCGGTTCTTTTTCTACTTTGACTTAGCTATAAAGTGGCACTAATGCTTTATCTTTCAAACTAAAAACCCCAGTATTTCTACTGAGGTTTTTCTTTATTCGATAATTAAGAGTCCATCTTTGATGGCGAATGGATTGTCTTTATTGATGCGGTCGTAGAACATGATACCGTTAGTATGGTCGATTTCATGTTGAACAACGATTGAGTTGTAACCACGGAGTTTAACACGTTGCTTTTCGCCTTCTTTGTTGAAGTATTCAACAGTTACACGAGCATGACGAACCACGTAACCAGGAACATCGCGGTCAACTGAGAGGCATCCTTCGCCATCGCCCAAAGCAGCATCCTGAACAGAATGGGCAACTACTTTAGGGTTGTACATGATTTCTTGAAGGCTATATGCTTCTTTTGGTGGATTACCTTCAGCGTCTTCAGGGTTTGGAACGAGAACAGCGATAATGCGTTTTGAAATATCTAATTGAGGGGCTGCAAGACCGACTCCCCCACGAAGCCCCATTTTTTCGGCAATAACAGGATCTTGTGAGTTACGAAGAAACTGCATCATTTTTTCGCCTAAGATAATGTCTTCGTCTGATAGTGGGAAGGTTACATCTTCAGCGACAGCACGCAAGGTTGGATTTCCTTCGCGAATGATATCATTCATATCAATCATATGGCTGGCGCGGATAATTTTGGTTTGAGCGTCCATTTGTTTACCTCTATTTTCTTTGATTTACTTGTTTATAACTATAGCACAAAAGGGTTGAAAATTAAACCATCAAGGATTAAAGTGAGGCTTTTTCTAATCGATAAAAGCCAGTTTTTCCAAGGTTTGTCTCTCTAAAATACGATAGGTTTTAAAAGCCTCTTTTTCAATAATTCTCTGGTCGATAAATTGTTTGATGACTCGCTGTACATGACGATAGCTAGTCCCAAAACGGGAAGCTAAAATGGATGGCGATAATTGAAAGATATTCTCTTCTTCACTATTCAAAATATGGGTGGCCAGACGCTCTTTGACAGAGTAGCTAGCATTCGTTGAGGCAGTGATACCTTGCTTATGCAGTGCCATAGCTAGGTTACGTCCAATTTGGTAGAGAAAAACAGGGTCTTTGAGGAGTTCTTCTTTATTATTTAATGGGAGCTGAACTGCTTGAACATCTTCTAAAGCAATGACTGATGATCCTGCTGGTTGGTTGGTCATAAGTTCTACATCTCCCAATATTTGAGGTTGATTGAGCGTTTCTAGGATATGTTCTTTACCATTGAAGAGAGAACGGACAATTTTTACCTTTCCTGATAAAATGTAGGTCAGCTCAGTGATAGCTTGCCCTTGGGTACAAATATAATCGTTCTTTTGAAAGGTGACTTTCTGTAATTGGTTGAGGTAGGGGGGTGGAAAGACCTGGTCAAGTTGAGGTCTTATGGCATGATTACGCATACATCTCCTTTTTTAGGACCTAGGTCCTATTTTTTAAAGTCTCCTTAGATTATAATGAAAAAATAACTATTAGACAAGTAAGGAAAGGATGTTCTTATCCCTATATTATGACACGAATTTTAGAAAAAATGAGCCTGCTTGGGCTATCCTTGCTCTTGATTTCGGCCTTTTCGATTTCAACAGCGTTACCACCTATGTTGGACTACTATAGCCCAACCTTTTCTGCCGCGCAAGTGGAGCTTTTAGTATCTGTCCCTTCATTTTCCGTAGTAGCGATGCTCTTACTTAATTCATTTATTGACAAATGGCTAAGTGATAGACAGCTAATTGTGACTGGGCTGCTCTTACTTAGTAGTGCTGGGATTTTTCCTTTTTTTGTACAAGCCTATCCTCTTGTCTTACTGTCACGTATTGCTTTTGGAATGGGGATTGGTCTTATCAATGCTAAGGCGATTGCCATCATCAGTCAACGTTATCAAGGTAAAGAGCGAGTTCAGATGTTAGGTATTCGTGGCTCCATGGAGTTGATTGGTGGAGCTTCTTGTTCTCTTTTAGTTGGACAATTACTGAAAATTCATTGGACCTTTGCCTTTCTTATCTATGGTTTTGGTTTTGTGATTTTGATTATGTACCTCCTTTTTGTGCCATCGATGGAGCAGGTGGAGAAGAAGCAGATTACAAAAAGAAAACAAGTTCTGAACAAAAAAGACCTTGGTATGATTCTTGGCATGGCTCTTTTAGCAGGTTTTGTCATCTGTATCAATTCTTCGATTAGTTTGCGCGTGCCTCTGTTTCAAGTTGCTGGTAAGACTATTGAGAGTGGTCAATCAGCCTTAGTACTGAGTTTAGAGCAGGGAATTGGAATTGTAGCTGGACTGAGCTTCGCCTCGCTTATAGGACATTTTAAAAATCGTCTTTTGACTATAGTGATGTTCTTGTTAGCGGTTTGTCTCTTTGGGATGTCAGTGGCTGGTAACTTACCGATTTTGATTTTATCTTCAGTTGGTGTTGGTTTCTTTTATAGTATTATTTTGACAATTATCTTTAACCGACTTTCTGAGTCTATTGCTAGAAATCTGTTGAACAAGGCGACAGCCTATGTCCTCTTAGGCTGTAACCTAGGGTCAGCCATTTCCCCTTATGTTTTGAAATTGTTAGCACTCATATCTCCAAGTTTTAGTTGGATTTTTCTAGCCTATGCTATAGTCAGTTTCCTACTTTTCCTTGGATTCTTTCTGAATGCAAAAATGGCCAAAAAAGTCTAAGCTTCAAAAACTTAATCAGTGAAATCTTGCGATTGACAAAGATTAGTAGATGAGCTAAAATAGAGAGGTCGTAAAGACAAACCAACTCTTTCTTGGTTTTAGGAGAGCCAATCCTAAGACTCGGATGGAGCAAAAAAAGGAGAAAAAACATGGCAATCTCAAAAGAGAAAAAAAATGAAATCATTGCTCAATACGCACGTCACGAAGGTGACACTGGTTCAGTAGAGGTTCAAGTTGCTGTCCTTACTTGGGAAATCAACCACCTTAACGAACACATTAAACAACACAAAAAAGACCACGCTACTTACCGTGGTTTGATGAAAAAAATCGGTCACCGTCGTAACTTGTTGGCATACCTTCGCCGCACAGACGTTAACCGTTACCGTGAGTTGATCAGCTCACTCGGACTTCGTCGTTAATTCAAGATACAAGTGCTTAGGCCTTGTTCAATTGAATACACGAAAATGGAACTGCTCTATGATGGGGCAGTTTTTCTTTTTCACTCGGATTTTATCCCGAATTCAAAACAGCTCTCTAGATGTAGAGGGCTGTTTTTCTGTGTTCCTCTAAAAATTTCTGACGATGATTAATCTATAGAACAAACAAAAAAACTCCCAAATTAATTCTGGAAGTTTTTTAACTTAAAATCTTTTTGATAACTGTTTGAAATTGAGGGAGTTGATGGATAGCAGTTCCGACAAGGATACCTAACATATTTAAGGTGATATCTCCCAAATCAAAGACTCCTAAATGTCCGAAGTACTGAATGGATTCGATGGAGAAAAGGGTAAGGAGACAGAGTAGGAGATTACTCAATCGTGAAGAAAAGAGGAGTCCCAGAGGGATGAACATTAACAGGTTCATGATGGGAACGAAGTGGCTGCCCCAGTATAATTCCCGAGCAAAGGAAAGGGGGTTAAGTGAGAGACCTTGGGTACCAATGTTTTTCAAGAAAAGTAGGTAGAAGAGAGCAAGAAAGTAAATGAAGTAGAGTAGGAGTAGTGTCTGTTTTTTCAGCTTTCTAGTAAGAAGGAGTTTCAAAAAAGCGTAGACAAAGTAACTCAGTAGGACAATAATGACTAGGTTGAGTAAGACTTGAAAGTAGGAGCCATAATGGGCGATGTAATGAACGTACTGTTCGAGATGCCCCCTATAAAACCAATAAGACAAGGCCAGTGAGAGCATTCCTAGTAAGATGTTACTCAATGTTTTTAATGTTTTTGCCACTTTGCTCCTCCATTTGCATATGATGAGTACACATTATATCAAAAAAACGTTTAAAGAAAGTTAAGAAACTGTAACGAAGTTTTGATAGAATGAAAAGGATAAGGCAGAATCAAAGACTAAAAAAGGACTTTGAAACAGCAACTCTACTTTTGACTAACAATTTAATGATTTTTGTAAACAGGCTATGAAAGCTTATAAAATAATTAAATTTTAAAAATTAGGAGTCAGCATCTTGTTTCAGGATTATTAAAATGTTATTATATAGTAGTGAATTTTTAACATAAAAAGGAGTTCGTCTTATGAATAAAAAGGTTTTGGCGACAGCCGGAATTGCAGCACTTGCAGTTTCTGCTACAGTTGCTAAAGCTGATGAGGTAACGACAAACGATCAAGCCTCAACAACAGCATCAGTATCATCGACAGCTACACAAGCTGTCCCAACTCAAGCCCAAGTCGAAGCGGCTAGAGAAGAAGCCAGCTCTGCAAATCAAGCAGTATCGCAACAAGAGTCAGTAGTTGCTAATCATGAAGCAGCTGCAAACCAGGCTCAAGCAAACCTAGCGACAGCAGATGCTAACTTGCAAAAGGCACAAACAGCAGCCGATGAAGCAAGTCCAGAAACTATTGCTGCCGCTCAAGGTCAAGTAACTACTGCTGAAAATGCAGCTAAGGAAGCTAAGTCAGCAGTCGAAACAGCTCAATCAGCAGAAAAAACTGCTAAAGATGCAGCAGACAAACAGCAAGCCGTCGTTAATACAGATCAAGCTAATGTCAATGCTAAAGCTACTGAAGTAGCTAATGCTCAAAAATCAGTAGATGCCGCTAAAGCAGCCCTTAATGGTTCTAGCGCTTCTGAGGCAGCTTCAAACCAAGCTAAAGCACAATCAGCTTTTGATGCTGCAACAGCAGCTGAGAAAAAAGCTCAAGAAGAATTGGCAGCGGCTCAGGCAGCTGATAAAGAAAAAGCTACTGCTATTGCCGCTAAAGAAGGGCAATTGACTGCAGATCAAAATGCAGCAAACCAAGCTAAAGCAGCTTATGAGACTGCTCAAACAGTAGCTAATGAAAAGGCAGCAGCTCTTGCAGCCGCTGAAGCAGCTAAGAAAAAAGCAGAATCTTCAACAACTTCAACAGCTAATGTTCGTCAAAAATTCTCAGTGTCACAAGAGTATGTCAATGCTCTTAAGATTCATGAGTCTAAAACAGTGACAGCAGCAGAAAAAGCTCAAGCTGAACAAGTCTTGAAGAACGTTAATAAACGTGATCGTGGTAACAATAGTTATCAAGATAATGAAGCGGATAAAAATGTTAAAATTAGTGATTTGAATAACCTTAGTGAAGCTCAAATTACAGATTTGTCATTGTATGCTTCAAGTTTGATTAACCAAATTCGTACAGCCTTTGGTACAACTCAAACATCTGTTTCAAAGGTAGTGTTCTTGCGGCCGACCGTGTTTCAGACGGTTATGTAGCAGATAACTGGGGTTGGGAAGCTATTACCCATAAACGACATGATAGTGCCGCCCTTGACCGTGCTGGTAAGTCATTTAATAGTGTAAGTATTGGTGAAAACCTTAATACATGGCAAGGTTTGACAGGACCATTTACCCTTAACGACATTAAGAAATATGTCTATGAAGCTATGCTTGACTTCATGTTTAACGGTAATGAGTGGAACCATGCTCGTTCTATCTCTGGACTTACAGCAGATGGTGGTGAGTCTTACATTGGAACAGACATCAGTGTTGTTGCCGGTGCCTTTAACGTTCACGTAAACAATGTCAATAAAAATTCTATCGCTTCTGATAGTAGCTTTGACACAACTAAGATTGCTAACCCATATGTAGGTAACCAATCTCAATCATCTTCAAATGCAAATCTTGCTGCTGCAAAAGCAGCTTATGAAGCTGCTAAGCAAGCTAACGATCAAGCTCAAAGTGACTTGGCTAGCAAGAAAGCTGCTTCTGAATCAGCAACTCTTAAGCTTAAGAATACTCAGTCAGAACTTGCAGCTCTTAAAGCGACTGCAAGCAAGTTGGCAGCTGCTCAGAATAACCTTTCTGAAAAACAAGCAGCCCTTGCAACTGCTAAATCAGAATTGGAAAAAGCTAACGCTGCAGTTGAAAACCTTAATGCTAACGCACAGGAAAAAGCAGTAGCCCTTAGCAAAGCTCAAGCAACTCTTGATGAAAAACAAGCAGAGCTTCAAACAGCTAAAGATAAACTTGCGACAAGTTCTGCAACCTTGCAACGTTTGACAAATGCCTACAACGCTGCTAAGCAAGATACTGCTAAGAAACAAGTAGCATTGACACAAGCTAACCAAGCTTTGACTGCTGCTAAGAACCGTCTAGCAGCCCTTACAAATGCTTCAGGTAACCTAGCTAAGGCTAAAGCAGAACGTGCAACAGCCTTTGCTAAACTTACTGCAGCCAAAGGTGCTCTTTCAACTGAACGTGCGAAACTTGTTGAATTGTCAGCTAAGCGTGATAAATTAACGAGCGAATACACGACTGTTCAAACAGCCTTCGATAACTACATGAAAGCTAAGGCAGACAAAGAGCGTCAAACACAATTGGCTAAAGAGTTCGCTAACATTACATCCAAAGGTCTTACACCAGTACCTGTTTACGATGTAGATGGTAAAGTTATTGCTTTTACAACACAAGAACAAGCAGCTCAAACTGTAGCTCAAGTTCCTGTAAATTATGGTCAAACAAAAGCTGAGAAACAAGCTCCTGTACAAGCAGCAGACAGCTTGCCAGAAACAGGTGAGTCAACTGCAGCAGGATTCAGTCTTGTAGGTCTCTTCATGACACTATTGGCCTTCCTTGGTTTCGTTGACAGACGTACACGTCGTAACTAATCATTATAGACAAAAAAACGGCAACTGCCGTTTTCAGAATGAAGACAAACATCGTTTTTTTGATGTTTGTCTTTTTTTATATTCTTACCTAATTCTCCTATAATCCAATAATATTGAGATATTGGGGTAAAATTATAGGTCTTTCCTGTCATCATTTTTTTACCAATTTTTTTGATATTTAGACACGCTAAAGTAAGCCCAACCTTATCTTCCATTTTTGGACTTTCCTTTTTTCTCTGGTATAACGTAAGTTATGATATTCTTTAGCTGTTCCGAATAACCGTTCTATCGTTTCTTTACGGTGTTGATACCGTTCTTTCATACCACTTTGATGGCGAATATCTTCACAGACTTCTAGGGCATCTTTCCAAATATGACGCACAACAACTTTTTTTGGTTCTGGCGACTTTCTGTACAAATAGCTAACAAGGGACAGGTCTTACAAATTTTAGGATTACTTTTATACTCTCGATAACCTTCACGTGTGGTTGTACGATAAGTTAACACCTTGTTCTCTGGACAAAGATAACAATCAAAATGCTCGTCATAGACAAAGTCTTTTGGACGTAAAAAAAATCTTTCTTACCTCTTGGTCTAGTGTAAGGGAAAACTGGTGTAATCCCTTTTTCTAGAAGAAACTTGGCAATACTAGGTGTTTTATAGCCTGAATCCGCAATAATGAATTCAGGAGAGAATGGTTCTAGTTTGACAAAAAGAGCAGAGAAAGCCTGACTATCATGGATGTTTCCTGCTTCAACCGTATAAGCTAAGGCCCAACCGTGTTTATCACAAGCTACTTGAGCATTGTAAGCGAAGACTTCCTTATGTTCCCCCTTATGAAACCAACCACTGTCTGGGTCTGTCGTTGATTGTTTCTTAGGTTTAGCCTCGCTTTTTTTGGCGGGCTTTAAGAGCTTTTTTGCGTGTTTTCTCCTATCTAAATTAATCTCAATCTCCAGTTGTTCACTCATGAATTTAGCTTTTTGATCAATAACAACAGTTTTGTACTTATGATTATTAGCAGCTGCCTTGATATGGGTCCCATCAATGAAGATTTCTGAGGGATCAATGAGCCCCGCTTCCAAAACATGATGAAGCACATGACTAAAAATGTGTGCTAACACTTCCTTGTTTTGAAAGCGTCGGCTATAGTTCTTACCGTAAGTTGTAAAATGAGGCACCTTATCGTTCAGAGATAAGCCAAGAAACCAACGGTAAGCCGTATTCACCTCAATATCTTTAATGGTTTGGCGCATAGAACGAATGCCATAAAAACATTGAATCAACGGAATTTTAACTAATAAAACGGGGTCTAGACTAGGGCGACCATTATCCGAGGAATAACTATCTTCGACAAGATCATAAATAAAAGAGAAATCAATCGTTTCCTCGACTTTTCTTAGAAAATGGTCTTTAGGCACAAGTTCATCAAGCGTATAGAATCCTACTTGACGTCGATTGTATTCGGGATTTTCTTTGTGAAACATAGGAACACCTCATCAAATACCTTTTTCTTTTATTATACTCCTTCAAAGCAAGAAAAGTCCCCAGAAGTATAACTTCTGAGGACTTTGTCTTCAATCTGAAACGGCAACTGCCGTTTTTTTATATGTCTGAGAATCTAAAAAAGTTAAGGTCGATACCTTAACTTTTTTGTTTTTAACCCAAGAAACGTTTGAGGAATTCCTTGGTACGTTCTTCTTTAGGGTTTTCAAAGATTTGTTCTGGGCTACCTTGTTCAGCGATTACCCCTTTATCCATGAAGATGACACGGTCTGAAACATCACGTGCGAACTCCATTTCATGGGTAACGATAATCATGGTCAAACCAGTTTCGGATAGCTCCTGCATAGTCTTGAGTACTTCCCCTACCATTTCTGGGTCAAGGGCTGAAGTTGGTTCGTCAAAGAGGATGGCTTCTGGATCAACAGAGAGGGCACGAGCGATTGCTACACGTTGTTTTTGTCCCCCTGAAAGTTGTTTTGGTTTAGCTTTCCAGTATTGTTCCCCCATACCAACTTTCTCCAAGTTAGCTTTGGCGATGCTTTCAGCTTCTTTACGGTCACGTTTGAGAACGGTTGTTTGAGCTACGATAGCATTTTCCAAGACATTAAGGTTTTCAAAGAGGTTGAAGGATTGGAAAACCATACCGAGTCTTTCACGATAGGTAGTGAGGTCGTAACCTTTTTCAAGGACGTTGTCCCCATGATAGAGGATTTCACCACCTGAAGGTGATTCGAGTAGGTTAATAGAGCGAAGGAAGGTTGATTTCCCTGAACCTGAAGAACCAATAATTGAGATAACCTCACCCTTTTTGACGCTGAGGGAGATATCTTTGAGGACTTCATTTTTTCCGTATGATTTTTTGAGGTTTTTAATTTCTAAAATCGTCTCAGTCATTAGTGAACCCCTCCTTGTGTGTAAGTATCTTGATCCAAACGGCGTTCTACATAACGCAAGATGCGTGTCACTGTGAAGGTAAGGACAAAGTAGATTGCTGCGATAACAAAGAATGTTTGGAAGTATTGATAAGTTTGGCTTGCGACAGTGTTACCTGCGAAGTAAAGTTCCACAACAGAGATAACGTTCAAAACAGAGGTATCCTTGATATTGATAACGAACTCATTACCAGTAGCTGGCAAGATGTTACGGATAACCTGTGGAAGAACAATCTTACGCATGGTTTGACCGTGGGTAAATCCAAGAGCAGTTGCAGCTTCAAATTGTCCTTTATCTACGGCGAAGATACCACCACGAACGATTTCACTCATGTAGGCTCCGGTGTTGATAGAAACGATGAAGACAGCTGCTAGGGTACGATCAATATTGATACCAAAGGCCTGGGCAGTACCGTAGTAGATAACCATAGATTGTACAATCATTGGCGTACCACGGAAAACTTCGATATAGACATTAAGAACCCAACCGAAGAGTTTTTGGAGCAAGGCTACAAATTTATTAGCAGCCTTAGGAGCTGTGCGGTAAACACCAATCATAAGACCGATGAAAGTACCCACAACTGTACCGATAATTGAGATAAGAAGGGTAATTCCTGTACCACGTAAGAATTGTGGCCAGTTCTTAGCGATGATATTGCTCATCTGACTAAAGAAGTTTCCTTTTTTAGCCTCATCAGTCTTATCTGCAGGTTGGATGTCAATGATGTGATCCATCAGTTTAACACGTTCCTCTTGGCTGATTCCAGCAAGGACCTTATTGACTTGTTCCATTTGCTGGCTGTCTCCTTTGCGAAGACCGACGGCCAAGGAGACGTCATCGTCTGAAACCTGGAAACCACCATCTTTAAGCGTAATCATCTTATATTTTGAGCTAGCTTCTTCGGCAGTTTTTGCTTCAGGACGCTCTGAAACATAACCATCGATGATACCAGATGCAAGGGCTTGGCGCATAGCACCGAAGTCTCCCATAGCGGTTTGTTTGCTGACACCTGGGATTTGGTCAATCAAATTATAGAGATAAACCCCTTGTTGAGCTGTGATTTTAGCATCCTTGAAGTCTTTGAGACTCTTAGCGTTGGCATAATCACCGTCTGAGCTGACAACCATGACAGGTTCGCTTCGGTAATAGCTGTCTGAAAAGTCGATTTCTTGACGACGTTCAGCTGTTGGGCTCATACCTGCGATGATCATATCGATTTTGCCGGAAGTGAGGGCAGGAATCAAACCTGTCCAAGCTGTTTTGACTACCAAGGGTTTCTTGCCTTGAGCTTCAGCGATTTTTTTAGCGATTTGCACGTCATAACCGTTGGCATACTGTTTGGTACCTTCGATTGGAACGGCTCCGTTTGAGTTATCGTCCTGCGTCCAGTTGAAAGGTGCATAGGCAGCCTCCATACCGACACGGAGATACTCGTCTGCTTGAGCGCTTGATACCCCACCAAAAACGAGGAGGAGCGCTGCAAAGCAGGCTACAATAATTTTTTTCATTGAAACAATGTCTCCTATAAAAATGTCATACCTTACTATTTTACAGGAAATTAGGATTAATGACAATAAGTTGGGATTAGAAAAACAATCTCTATACCAAGATTGTCTTCAAATACAAGTTGTAATTTGATATAATAGGAAGGACGATTTGGAGCCTTGATCATTTGGTGTGATGAGGCTAGCATTTTAAAACGGAGATAATTATGCAAACGGCACAATTTATTATTGAATTACTAAAAGCAGTCTTTCTTGGGATTGTCGAAGGTATCACTGAGTGGCTACCGATTTCATCTACAGGTCACTTGATTTTGGTGAATGAATTCTTGAACTTGAGACAAAGTAAAGATTTCATCGATATGTTTAATATCGTTATCCAACTTGGTGCTATTCTTGCGGTTATGGTCATTTACTTTAAACGTTTGAATCCCCTTCCAACCTGGTAAGACAGCACGTGAAGTGCAATTGACTTGGCAACTTTGGCTCAAGGTGGTCATTGCCTGTATTCCTTCAGCCTTCTTTGGTCTTCTTTTAGATGACTGGATGGAGGCCCATCTCAGTAATTTCTTTGTAGTAGCTATCATGTTGGTAGTCTACGGGATTGCCTTTATTTGGATTGAGGACCGCAATCGACGTGTAGAACCTAAGGTAACGGATTTGGCACGTATGTCTTACAAGACAGCTTTCTATATTGGTCTTTTCCAAGTCTTGAGTATCATTCCAGGGACAAGCCGTTCAGGTGCTACTATTCTTGGGGGTATCATCGTTGGTACTAGTCGTAGCGTAGCTGCTGACTTTACCTTCTTCCTTGGTATTCCAACCATGTTTGGTTATAGTGGCCTTAAGGCGGTTAAGTATTTCATTGACGGGAATACCTTGACAGGTGGACAAGTGGCTATTCTCTTGGTAGCTAGTGTGACAGCCTTTGTTGTCAGCTTGTTCGTGATTCGCTTCTTGATGAATTATATTAAGAAACATGATTTCACAGTTTTCGGAAAATACCGTATCGTGCTTGGTATTATTGTGCTTCTCTATGGAGCTGTCAAACTTATTTTCGGATAATTACTTTTAAGTAAACTGAAAAGGACTTCAATTGAAGTCCTTTTTAGCTGGTTTAGAGATCATTTGTGGATAAGTTTTCCAAAGATAAGGTAAGCTAGCAACCATAGGACCAATCCGCAAGTCAAAAAGCTAGCTAGGATTTTCAAGAAGTCCACGACATTATGCAAGGGATACCATCCGGACAAACAGAGAATTGGAAGGATGGTAACACACATGATAGAGAAGTGGAGAAGTGATTGCTGTTTGAGCGATAAACGGTTATCGTCGTAAATGGGAGCAGTTGCTAGTATGATGGCAACGATCAGTCCTGTAAGAAAGGTAGATTTGTTTACTTGATAAGGTTGCCCCGATAAGTAGAGAAAGAGCGTCAATAAACTCGTTATTCCTCCAGCAATGCTAGCTCGTAGCCACCCTTTTTTATAGGCAGTCATGGTCATCACCTCCATGTATATCTTCCCTTTTATTATACTCCAATCTAGGATAGATGACAGGTATAAATGGGGAAATACAAGGTTTTGTTAGTATTAAGAAGTTTTTTTAGAAATCCTTTTCCAAAAATAAGACTCAAACTTGCTCAGAAATTGCTATCTCTTGGCTTTTTCTAGTATAATGAAATAACTACTCGTGCGAGGTTTTTTACATATGGAAATGAAACAAATAAGCGAGACAACTCTAAAAATCATGATTACCATGGAAGATCTTGAAGAACATGGTATGGAATTGAAGGATTTCTTGATTCCCCAGGAAAAAACAGAGGAATTTTTCTATACTGTCATGGATGAGTTGGACTTGCCTGATAACTTTAAAAATAGTGGGATGCTGAGCTTCCGTGTCACGCCACGCAAGGATCGTGTGGATGTCTTTGTGACTAAATCAGATCTTAAGGAAGACCTTGATTTCAACGATTTGTCAGATATGGATGACTATTCAGGGCTTTCTCCAGAAGAGTTTCTAAAGGCCCTTGAGGGTAACTTTATGGACAAGGGTGACATCGAAGCACACCATAAGCTCGAAGAGCTTGAAAAGACCTTGGAAGAGGTTGATAAGGCTATGACAGAGCCTACCAAGGAAGTGGCTGAAGAAAATATTCGTGAAGACTATACCCACTATGTCTTGGCCTTCTCTGATTTGATCAAGTGGTGACTTTTACGCAAGGTTTGAAGGATGTACCTGTTGAAGGTTCTGAGCTTTATAAACTTGGGGATGTCTACTACATGACGATCCTTCTTTACTTGGCTGATGAGCCTGATTATTACGCGAACAATATGTATGCGCGTTTTCTTGAATATGCGAATGTGGCAGACCGAACACGTGCCTACCTACAAGAGCATGCAACAATCTTGATGGAAGATGATGCTTTACCGGTACTACAAGCAACGAAATGGAGCTAAGACATGCCTTGGACCATTAACTATATATTCGTTTTGATTGGTACCTTTTTGATTGCCATTGTGGCGACCCCTTTGGTACGTTCTTTGGCCTTACGTGTCGGAGCTGTTGACAATCCCAATGCAAGACGTATCAATAAAAAGCCCATGCCTAGTGCTGGCGGTCTAGCTATTTTGTTGGCCTTTGTACTAGCGACCTTGGTCTTTATGCCTATGATTATCCATAAGGATATCTGGCATGTTTCCTACGTCAGGTACATTTTGCCGGTTGTTGTGGGAGGATCTGTCGTAGCTCTGACTGGCTTCATTGATGATATCTTGGAATTAAAGCCTCTACCTAAGATGCTTGGTATTGTTATTGGAGCTGTTATCGTTTGGGCTTTTACAGACTTCCGATTTGATAGCTTTAAGATTCCATTTGGTGGTCCCATGATTCATTTTGGGCCAGTCCTGACCTTGATTTTAACGGTGTTATGGATTGCGGCCATCACCAATGCCATTAATCTGATTGATGGTTTAGATGGCTTGGTTGGAGGAGTTTCTATCATTTCCCTTATGACTATGGGGGTGATCTCTTATTTCTTCCTCTATGATACTGATATTTTCTTGACCATGACCATCTTTGTCTTGGTGGCTGCCATTATGGGCTTCTTCCCCTACAATTATCATCCAGCAATTATCTATCTAGGTGATACGGGGGCGCTCTTTATTGGCTTTATGATTGGTGTCTTGTCATTGCAAGGATTGAAAAATGCAACTGCAGTAGCTATTTTGTCACCTGTTATTATCCTTGGAGTGCCTATTGTTGATACAGTGGTAGCCATTGTCCGCCGTAAATTGTCAGGGCGTCCAGCCATGGAGGCTGACAAGATGCACTTGCATCATCGCCTTCTAGCCATGGGCTTCACTCATCGAGGGGCGGTTCTGGTGGTTTATGCCATCGCTATCCTCTTTTCATTGATTGCCCTCCTGTTAAACGTTTCCAGCCGTTTCGGTGGTATTCTCTTACTCTTGAGTTTGATTTTGGGAATGGAAATTCTGATTGAAGGGCTTGAGATTTGGGGCGTTGGTCGAACACCTCTCTTCAATTTCCTAAAATTTATCGGGAATAGTGATTATCGCCAAGCAACCATGTTAAAATGGAAGCAAGGGCGAAAAAATTAAACATTTGAAAAGCCAAGTAATGGCTTTTTTGTTATAATGATTCTAATTAAGGAAAATGGAAGTTCTCTTTTTATTTTCCAGAAAATAGCAAGACTATTTTCAAAAAAATAATGCAAATTAGCGAGCAAGTGCTCGCTGTATATATGAAAAAGGAGTATACAATGTCTGTACTTGAAATCAAAAATCTTCATGTTTCTGTTGAAGATAAAGAAATCTTGAAGGGTCTTAATTTGACTCTTAAAACTGGTGAGATTGCTGCTATCATGGGTCCTAACGGAACTGGTAAATCTACCCTCTCAGCTGCTATCATGGGTAACCCAAACTATGAAATCACAGAAGGGGACATCCTTTTTGATGGTGAAAGCATCCTTGACTTGGAAGTTGACGAACGTGCACGCCTAGGTCTTTTCCTTGCTATGCAATACCCAGCTGAAATCCCAGGGATCACAAACGCTGAGTTCATCCGTGCGGCTATGAACGCTGGTAAAGAAGATGACGAAAAGATTTCTGTTCTTGATTTCATCACTAAATTGGATGAAAAGATGGAATTGCTTGGTATGCGTGAAGAAATGGCTGAGCGTTACCTTAATGAAGGTTTCTCAGGTGGTGAGAAAAAACGTAACGAAATTCTTCAATTGCTCATGTTGGAACCTAAGTTTGCTCTTCTCGATGAGATTGACTCAGGTCTTGATATCGATGCCCTTAAAGTGGTTTCAAAAGGGGTTAACGCTATGCGTGGCGAAGGCTTCGGTGCTATGATTATCACTCACTACCAACGTCTCTTGAACTACATCACTCCAGATGTCGTACATGTAATGATGGAAGGTAAAGTGGTTCTTTCAGGCGGTCCTGAATTGGCTGCTCGTCTTGAGCAAGAAGGTTATGCGAAAATCGCTGAAGAGCTCGGTTACGAGTACCACGAAGAAGCGTAAGTCTGTTACTCGAAATAACTAGAAAAGGAGTAACCTATGTCAAAAGAATCTATTATCGCTTTTTCACAAGCAAAAGCAGAGCCACTTTGGTTGCAAGACCTTCGTCAAGCAGCCTTTGATAAGATTGAAAGTTTGGCTCTTCCAAAAATTGAGCGTGTTAAATTCCACCGTTGGAATCTCGGTGATGGAACGATTACTGAAAATGAACCATCAGCAAATGTGCCTGATTTTACAGCGCTTGGAAACAACCCTAAATTGGTCCAAGTAGGAACAAATACTGTTCTTGAACAATTGCCAGCTGACTTGATTAGCCAAGGTGTGGTCTTCACAGACCTTACGACTGCTCTTGAGGAAATCCCAGAAGTCGTTGAAGCCTTCTTTGGTAAGGCTGTAGCCTATGATGAGGACAAATTGGCAGCTTATAACTATGCCTATTTCAATAGTGCAGCAGTCCTTTATGTACCAGATAATGTTGAAATTGACTTGCCAGTTGAAAGCTATTTTTACCAAGATGGAACTTCAAATGTTCCATTTAACAAACACGTTTTGATCATGGCCGGTAAAAATAGTAAATTGACTTACCTTGAGCGTTTTGAAACGCTAGGTGAAGCGACTGAAAAAGCTAGTGCCAACATTTCTGTGGAAGTTATTGCTCAAGACGGTGCACAAGTTAAGTTTGCGGCTATTGACCGTTTGGGTGAAAACGTCACAACTTATATTAGTCGTCGTGGTCGTATCGGTCGTGATGCCAGCATTGACTGGGCTCTGGGAATCATGAACGAGGGCAATGTTATTGCTGACTTTGATAGTGACTTGATTGGCAATGGAAGTCATGCCAACCTTAAAGTTATTGGTCTTTCATCAGGTCGTCAGGTTCAAGGGATTGATACTCGTGTGACGAACTATGGTAACAACTCTGTGGGACATATCCTACAACATGGTGTTATTTTGGAACGTGGTACTTTGACTTTCAATGGTATTGGTCACATTGTCAAAGGTGCTAAGGGTGCTGATGCACAACAAGAAAGCCGTGTGCTTATGCTTTCTGACAAGGCACGTTCAGACGCCAACCCAATCCTCTTGATTGACGAAAACGAAGTTACAGCAGGACATGCTGCTTCAATCGGTCAGGTAGATCCAGAGGATATGTATTACCTCATGAGTCGTGGACTTGATCAAGACACTGCAGAACGTTTGGTTATTCGCGGTTTCTTAGGAGCAGTTATTACTGAAATCCCAGTTAAAGAAGTGCGCGATGAAATGATTTCTGTAACTGATACAAAACTAAACAAACGTTAGGAACTATCGACGCAGATAGTCTAACCTATGATATATCTAGATAGGGAGATAAGATGTCAGCTTTAGATGCCTATAAGATTCGACAAGATTTTGCCATTTAGATCAGGTAGTTAATGATGAACCTTTGGTATACTTGGATAATGCAGCAACGACTCAGAAGCCTCAAGTAGTTTTGGACACTCTCATGGCCTACTATCATGAGGACAATGCCAATGTTCACCGTGGTGTGCACACTTTGGCTGAGCGTGCAACAGCTGCTTACGAAGCTAGTCGTGAAAAGCTTCGTCAGTTTATCAATGCTAAATCAACCAAAGAGGTCCTCTTTACACGTGGAACGACAACTGGTCTTAACTGGGTTGGTCGTTTTGCAGAGCAGGTTCTTGAGCCAGGAGATGAGGTGGTTATTTCAATTATGGAACACCACTCGAATATCATTCCTTGGCAGGAAGCTTGTAAGAAGACGGGGGCTAAACTTGTTTATGCCTACTTGAAAGATGGCCAATTGGATATGGAAGATTTGGCTAACAAGATTACTGAAAAGACAAAATTTGTCAGTCTAGCTCAGGTCTCTAACGTTTTAGGCTGCATCAATCCTGTCAAAGAAATTGCCAAGCTTGCCCACCAAGTTGGTGCCTATATGGTGGTGGATGGTGCCCAATCAGCGCCCCACATGGCCATTGATGTTCAGGATTTGGATTGTGATTTCTTCACCCTTTCTGGACATAAGATGTTAGGTCCAACAGGAATTGGAGTTCTTTATGGCAAGGAAGAGATTCTTAACCAGATGAATCCGATTGAATTCGGTGGTGAGATGATTGATTTTGTTTATGAACAAGAAGCCACTTGGAAGGAATTGCCTTGGGAAATTTGAGGCTGGTACACCTAACATTGCGGGGGCTATTGCTCTTGGTGCTGCTGTAGACTACCTCTCTGCTTTAGGCATGGAAAATATTCATGCTTACGAGCAAGAATTGGTAGACTATGTTTTGCCTAAGCTTCAGGCTATTGATGGTTTGACAGTCTACGGTCCAGAAGATCCTAGCCAGCATGCAGGTGTTATTGCCTTTAATATTGATGGGCTTCACCCTCATGATGTGGCGACAGCTCTTGATTATGAAGGAGTAGCAGTGCGTGCGGGTCACCACTGTGCTCAGCCTTTAATTAATCATTTAGGAATCTCATCAGCTGCCCGAGCAAGTTTCTATATTTACAATACTAAAGAGGATTGCGACAAGCTTGTGGAGGCAATTCTTGCGACGAAGGAGTTTTTCAATGGCACTCTCTAGACTAGATAGTTTATATATGGCTGTTGTGGCCGATCACTCTAAGAGCCCTCACCATCATGGTGTCCTACCTGATGTGGAGCAACTTCAACTGAATAATCCGACTTGTGGAGATGTTATCAATCTGTCAGTCAAATTTGATGGTGACGTGATTGAAGACATTGCCTTGCTGGTGATGGTTGTACCATTTCTACAGCGTCATCAAGTATGATGACGGATGCAGTTATTGGAAAAACCAAGGCAGAGGCTTTGGAACTAGCGGAGATTTTCTCTCTTATGATTCAAGGAAAACATGACATCGCTACAGGTAAATTAGGTGAAGCTAAGCTTTTGGCGGGGGTTTCTAAATTTCCACAACGTATCAAATGTGCAACACTTTCTTGGAATGCCCTTAAAAAAGCCATAGAGAGAAGCGAGTTTTAGGAAGTCAAGGAGCAGTTAGTCTCCTTGCCCAAGCAAAAAGGAAAACGAATCAAACCTTTAATAAAGGAAAATACTATGACTGAAACAAATGAAAAAGTAGAACCAAAACCCATTGATTTGGGGGAATATAAATATGGTTTCCATGACGATGTGACACCAGTCTTTTCAACAGGAAAAGGAATCAGTGAAGATGTGGTCCGTGCCATGTCTGCTGAAAAAGGGGAGCCTGAGTGGATGCTTGAATTCCGCTTGAAATCATTGGAAACCTTTAACAAAATGGCCATGCAAGAGTGGGGACCAGACCTTTCTGGTATTAACTTTGATGACTTGACATATTTCCAAAAAGCATCAGACAAACCTGCTCGTGACTGGGAAGACGTTCCTGAGAAAATCAAGGAAACTTTTGAACGTATTGGTATCCCAGAAGCAGAGCGTGCCTATCTTGCTGGAGCCTCAGCTCAGTATGAATCAGAAGTGGTTTACCACAACATGAAAGAAGAGTATGACAAGTTGGGTATTATCTTTACAGATACGGACTCAGCTCTCAAAGAGCATCCAGAGCTCTTTAAGAAGTACTTCTCAAAACTGGTTCCGCCAACAGACAATAAATTTGCGGCCCTTAACTCTGCCTTTTGGTCAGGTGGTACCTTTATTTATGTACCTAAAGGCGTCAAGGTGGATATTCCGCTTCAAACCTACTTCCGTATCAATAACGAAGCGACTGCTCAGTTTGAACGTACCCTTATCATCGTAGATGAAGGTGCCAGCGTTCACTATGTTGAAGGATGTACAGCACCAACATACACAACGGCTAGCCTTCATGCAGCCATTGTTGAAATCTTTGCGCTTGATGGTGCCTACATGCGCTACTCAACTATCCAAAACTGGTCAGATAGCGTCTACAACTTGGTAACTAAACGTGCTACTGCTAAGAAAAACGCAACTGTTGAGTGGATTGATGGTAACCTTGGTGCCGAAGTTACTATGAAGTACCCATCTGTTTACCTTGATGGAGAGGGTGCGCGTGGTACTATGCTTTCAATCGCCTTCGCCAATGCGGGTCAACACCAAGATACAGGAGCTAAGATGATTCACAATGCACCGCATACATCATCATCTATTGTCTCTAAATCAATTGCTCGTAATGGTGGTAAGGTTGACTACCGTGGACAAGTTACTTTCAACAAGGATTCTAAGAAATCGGTATCTCACATCGAATGTGACACCATCTTGATGGATGACTTATCTAAATCAGACACTATCCCATTCAACGAAATCCACAACTCACAAGTTGCCCTTGAACACGAAGCTAAAGTTTCTAAGATTTCTGAAGAGCAACTCTACTACCTCATGAGCCGTGGACTCTCAGAACAAGAAGCAACAGAGATGATTGTTATGGGATTTGTGGAACCATTTACCAAAGAACTTCCAATGGAATATGCTGTTGAGCTTAACCGCTTGATTAGTTATGAAATGGAAGGATCAGTTGGGTAAAAACTCTGATAATTTAAAGGACCTGATGGTCCTTTTTGTTTTGCATGAAAAATCAGGAAATGAGCTCTAGATAATTGTTAGGAACAGAGTAATTGCAAAACGCAGAAAGCGTTTACAATCTGTATTTAAAAAGATATAATAGATTTGAGCAGCAAGTAATGGAGGTGACTAATATGGGAGTATATAACAGTGACTGGCTACTCAATCAGATTCGAGGGACAGCTAATGTCGTCAGCAAGGCTTTTAAATTTGAGACTCTGGATATTGATTTAGGTCAGGTGGAAGATGAGCAAGGGCACACTGTTGATGGAAATGACTACATTGATGATTTGTTAATTCACGAAAAGTATGATCAGGCGACAGCCTTCATTCATAGTCAACTCAAACGTTTGACGACTAATGACTATAATCTCCTTGTCAGCATCTATATTGAGTATTTGGAGAATTTGCCGCCATTAATAAAAGAAAAACATCATCTTTGATGATAGCAAAAATAGCAAGTTTGAGGGCAAAAACTGTCCGAATTTTTCATGGTAATTTGCTAGAGAGAGTGGGAGAGGAAACGCCAAGCGTTTACGACTTTTCCACCCTCTTTTTTGTGTTATAATAGAATCACTATGGATAAATTAATTAAAACAATTTCAGAATCAGGTTCTTTCCGTGCTTATGTTCTTGATAGCACGGAAACTGTTAGAACCGCACAAGAAAAACACAATACTTTATCATCATCGACAGTTGCTTTGGGGCGTACCCTTATTGCTAACCAAATCTTGGCTGCTAACCAAAAAGGTGAAAGCAAAATTACGGTTAAGGTTATCGGAAATAGCTCTTTTGGGCATATCATCTCAGTAGCTGATACCAAAGGACATGTTAAGGGCTACATCCAAAATCCAGGCGTGGACATCAAGAAAACAGCGACTGGTGAAGTTTTGGTAGGACCTTTCATGGGGCAAGGGCAGTTTGTCTCAATCATCGATTATGGAACTGGTAATCCTTACACGTCATCAACACCACTTATTTCTGGTGAAATTGGTGAAGATTTTGCCTACTATTTGACGGAATCTGAGCAAACGCCATCTGCTGTTGGTCTTAATGTACTTCTTGACGAAGAGGACAAGGTTAAGGTTGCTGGTGGTTTCATGCTTCAGGTCTTGCCAGGGGCTAGCGAGGAAGAAATCGCTCGTTACGAAAAACGCATCCAAGAGATGCCAGCCATTTCAACGCTTTTGGAGTCTGATGACCATATCGAAGCTCTCTTGAATGCTATTTATGGGGATGAGCCTTTCAAACGTTTGTCTGAAGAGGAGCTTAGCTTTGACTGTGATTGCTCACGTGAACGCTTTGAAAATGCCCTCTTGACGCTTGGTAAGGATGAACTTCAAGCTATTAAAGATGAAGATCATGTGCTGAAATCATCTGCCAATTCTGCCAAAACAAGTATGAATTTTCAGAAGCTGACTTGGAGGAACTCATCAATGACTAAACTTAATTCGTCCTTCATGATTGGAAATGTGGAGATTCCTCATCGTACAGTACTAGCTCCTATGGCAGGTGTGACCAACTCGGCCTTTCGTACCATTGCCAAGGAATTTGGTGCAGGTCTCGTAGTTATGGAGATGATCTCTGAAAAAGGTCTCCTTTACAATAATGAGAAAACCCTCCACATGCTTCATATTGATGAAAATGAGCATCCGATGTCTATCCAGCTTTTCGGTGGTGATGCTGAAGGCTTGAAGCGAGCAGCCGACTTTATCCAGACCAATACCAAGGCTGATATCGTTGATATCAACATGGGTTGTCCGGTCAATAAGGTGGTCAAAAATGAAGCAGGTGCCAAGTGGCTCAAGGATCCAGATAAGATTTATCACATTGTCAAGGAAGTCACGTCAGTGCTTGATATTCCTTTGACTGTTAAGATGCGTACGGGTTGGTCAGATAGTGATTTGGCTGTGGAAAACGCTCTTGCAGCTGAGTCTGCAGGTGTTTCTGCTCTTGCCATGCACGGGCGTACCCGTGAACAAATGTATACTGGTCACTGTGACCATGAGACGCTGGCTCGTGTTGCTAAAGCTATTACTAAGGTTCCATTTATCGGAAATGGTGATGTTCGTAGCGTTCAAGATGCTAAACTTATGATTGAAGAACTTGGTGTAGATGCGGTTATGGTGGGGCGTGCAGCTATGAACAACCCATACATCTTTCACGCAAATCAACCACTTCTTCGAAACGGGAGAGGAATTGCCAGAGCTTCCATTTGATAAGAAGCTGGACATCGCTGAAGACCACCTCAAACGTTTGGTGGACCTTAAAGGTGAAAAGATTGCTGTTCGTGAATTCCGTGGTCTGGCACCACACTATCTTCGTGGAACAGCAGGAGCGGCTAAGGTTCGTGGCGAAGTCTCACGTGCCGATTCTGTTGCTCAGGTCGAAGAAATCTTTGCAACTTTGAGATAAGCTTCTATATGATGAAAACTTAACCAGCTTGGTTAGGTTTTTTTATTTTTACCTTTATTCTTCCTTGATAGTGATGATAGCCCATCACCAATCTTTTTTTCTTGGTCCACCCTTGCAAAACCTCTGTGTTTTCGATATAATTAACTGGTTAAGTAAATGGAGAAAGCAATGCTAGAACTAGAAGAACAAGTAAATCAATTGATTAATCAGATTTTGCTTAAGGCTGAAAATCAGCATGAGCTCCTCATTGGTCAGTGCCGTAGTCAGGTTAAGTTGACCAATACCCAGGAGCATATTCTCATGCTTTTGTCTGAGGGACGAAAGACCAATTCTGAGTTGGCTAAGACCCTCAATGTCAGCCAGGCTGCTGTTACCAAGGCAGTTAAAACCTTGGTCAAAGAGGGCATGTTGGAGGCTAAGAAAGATAAGGATGATGGGCGCGTGACCTACTTTGTCTTGACACAAGAAGCTCAACCCATAGCCCAAGAGCATGAGGAGCACCACCAAGAGACCTTGGGGGTTTATCGGTCTGTATTGGATCAGTTCGATAATCAAGAGCGTCAGGTGATTGGACGTTTCTTGACAAAATTAGCAGAAAAAATCGAGGAATAAGATGCGCTATATTACAGTTGAAGGACTGAGCTTCCAGTATGATGCGGAGCCTGTTTTGGACAATATTCACTATCATTTGGATTCTGGGGAGTTTGTGACCCTAACTGGGGAAAATGGAGCTGCCAAGTCAACGCTTATTAAGGCTACCCTAGGAATTCTCAAGCCTAAGAAGGGAACTGTAACCATCTCTGAAACCAATAAAGATGGTAAAAAGCTTCGCATGGCCTATCTTCCACAGCAGATTGCCAGCTTTAATGCAGGTTTTCCGAGCACGGTCTACGAGTTTGTGAAGTCTGGCCGTTATCCTCGTAAGGGCTGGTTCCGTCGTTTGACTAAGCACGACTTGGAGCACGTTCAACGTGCCCTTGAGTCTGTAGGTATGTGGGAAAATCGTCACAAGCAAATTGGTCGTCTCTCAGGTGGGCAAAAGCAACGTGCCGTTATTGCTCGTATTTTTGCCTCAGATCCAGATATCTTTGTCTTGGATGAGCCAACGACGGGTATGGATGCAGGAACAGCCAATACTTTCTATGAACTCATGCACCACTCGGCTCACAAGCATGGCAAGTCTGTCTTGATGATTACCCACGACCCAGAGGAAGTCAAGGAGTACACCGACCGTAATATTCATCTGGTTCGTAACCAGAAATTGCCTTGGCGTTGTTTCAATGTCCATGAAAAGGATGGAGAGGAGCACAAACATGATTAGTGAATTATTAGCCTATGATTTTATGCAACGTGCTATTCTCGCCGTGATTGCTATCAGTATCTTTTCGCCAATTTTGGGGCTTTTCTTAATTCTTCGTCGTCAGAGTCTGATGAGCGATACCTTGAGTCACGTGTCCCTAGCTGGGGTGGCTGTTGGGATTTTCTTGGGACTATCAACCACTTGGATGACCCTTGTGGTTGTGGTTATTGCTGCTTTGGTTTTAGAATATCTCAGGGTTAGTTACAAGCATTATATGGAGATTTCAACGGCTATCCTCATGTCAATGGGATTGGCAGTGGCTCTTATTCTTAGTAACAAGGCGGGTAGCAGTAGTATGAGTCTGGATAGCTATCTTTTTGGTTCTATCATCACGATTAGCGCTGAGCAGGTGCGTGCCCTCTTTGTTATTGCGGCCATTGTACTGGTCTTGACCCTACTCTTTATTCGTCCTATGTATCTTTTAACCTTTGACGAGGATACCGCTCATGTGGATGGCTTGCCAGTTCGTCTCATGTCCCTCCTCTTCAATATTGTGACTGGGATAGCGATTGCCCTGATGATTCCAGCAGCAGGATCACTTTTGGTTTCTACCATCATGATTCTTCCTGCAGCTATTGGTATGAAAATAGGTCAAACCTTCAAGTCTGTCATTTTCTGGGCTATTGGTATTGGTTTGATTGGTATGCTCTCTGGTATTTTTATTTCCTATTATTGGGAAACACCTGCTAGTGCTACTATTACCCTTATCTTCATCGCCTTCTTTGGTCTGGTATCCATCTTTGAACCTCTCTTAAAAGCAGAGTAAATAATAGAAGAAAAGGGCTTGAGAAATCAAGCTCTTTTTGTGATATACTAAAGTGGTTTTTGAGAGAAGTTAAAATAAGAATGGTGGATTTCTAGGCAGAAAAAATGATTAGTTTTTTCTGGTGTCTACTATTATTTGTAACAGTAACAAAAAAGGAGAAAACATGGAAATCTTTTTAACGAGTATATCGGGAATCCTAGTCATCTTAGGTATGATTTTAGTGGGATTCGTTATGGGCGAAAAAGGCTGGTTTGACGACAAGTCACGTGGTCTTATAGCGAAGCTAGTCACTCAAATTGCCCTGCCTTGTTACATGCTCTATACGATCACACAGCGTTTCACAGCGACAGACCTACTTAAAATGTTGCCAGAATTGCGTTTTCCTGCACTGTCCATGGTGATTTTACTTGGGATTGCGACAGCGGTGGCTAGTATTTTTGCAGTGAAAAAGGAGCGTCGTGGTCTCTTTATTTCCATGTTTTTTAATTCAAACACCATTTTTGTGGGGCTCCCTATCAATCAAGCCCTCTTTGGCGATGCTAGTATTCCCTATGTTCTTATCTATTATATGTGCAATACGACCTTTTTCTGGACCTTGGGAACTTACCTTATTCAGCGAGATGGGGAGGGAGAGGCAGAATTTGATTTAAAAACAAGTCTGAAAAAGATCTTCTCACCCCCTCTAATGGGCTTCATGTTAGGTCTTATTATTGTTATCCTTCATATTAAATTACCAACTTTTTTAGCCAGTGATTTGCAGTATTTAGGTAGTTTGACGACTCCTTTATCTATGATTTTCATCGGTTTGTCGGTATCCAATGCAGGTGTGAAGCAGTTGGTTCTTAAAAAGGACCAGTTATTAATTTTGTTGGGACGCTTTGTAGTTGCTCCTCTCTTGATGGCTGCTATTGTTTACTGGGCACCTCTCCCAACTTTGATGAAACAAGTTTTTATCATCCAGTCTGCCATGCCTGTCATGACCAATGCTCCAGTAGTTGCTAAACTCTATGGAGCTGATAGTGATTACGCAGCTGTTATGGTTACTGAGACTACCCTTGCAACCATGGTTGTCATCCCAATTTTGATGGTTCTGATGGCTTGAAAATAATCAAGTAACCCCTGTTTTTCTGGGGGTTTTTAAATTTGTAAAAAAATTCAAAAAGTTTACGAAAAACGCTTTACAAATCGTAAAAAGATGCTATAATAATTACATAAGTTATGCAAGCGTTTGCATCAAACGTAGGAGGAAATGAAATGAATAAGCTAAAAGAAAAATTTGGCTTTGAGTTCTGGCAAAAATTCGGTAAAGCCCTCATGGTTGTTATCGCGGTTATGCCAGCAGCAGGTCTCATGATCTCACTCGGTAAAACAGTTGCCATGATTAATCCAAACATGGCACCGCTCGTTATTACTGGTGGATTTCTTGAGCAGATTGGTTGGGGGGTTATCGGTAACCTTCACATCTTGTTCGCCCTTGCCATTGGTGGTAGCTGGGCTAAGGAACGTGCAGGCGGTGCCTTTGCGGCAGGTCTTGCCTTTATCTTGATTAACCGTTTGACTGGTTCAATCTTTGGTGTTACTTCAGATATTCTTGCTGATAAGGCTGCTACAGTCCACACCATTTTTGGTCAATCAATCAAGGTATCTGATTACTTCATCAGTGTTTTGGAAGCTCCAGCCCTCAACATGGGTGTGTTCGTAGGTATCATCTCTGGTTTCATCGGAGCTACTGCCTTCAACAAATACTATAACTTCCGTAAATTGCCAGAAGCTTTGTCATTCTTCAATGGTAAACGCTTCGTACCATTCGTAGTTATTCTTCGTTCAGCTATCGCAGCTATCGTCCTTGCTATCGTATGGCCAGTTATCCAATCAGGAATCAACGGCTTCGGTATGTGGATTGCCAACTCAAAAAGAAACTGCTCCAATCTTGGCACCGTTCTTGTTCGGTACTTTGGAACGTCTTCTCTGCCATTTGGTCTCCACCACATGTTGACTATCCCAATTAACTACACTCAATTGGGTGGTACTTACCACGTATTTGACTGGTGCCGCTAAAGGTACTGAAGTATTGGGTCAAGACCCACTCTGGCTTGCTTTAAGTTACTGACCTTGCAAACCTTAAAGGTGCACACCCAGAACAATACAAACACCTTCTTGAATCTGTTACACCAGCCCGCTTTAAAGTTGGTCAAATGATCGGTTCATTCGGTATCTTGATGGGTATCGTCGTAGCCATCTACCGTAACGTCGATGATGATAAAAAACATCAATACAAAGGGATGTTGACTGCAACTGCACTTGCAACATTCTTGACAGGGGTAACAGAGCCAATCGAGTACATGTTCATGTTCGTGGCTACTCCACTTTTACATCGTTTATGCTTTGGTACAAGGATGTGCCTTTGCCATGGCTGATATCGTTAACCTTCGTGTTCACTCATTCGGTTCTATCGAGTTCTTGACACGTACACCACTTGCTATTAACGCTGGTTTGGCGATGGATATCGTTAACTTCATTTGGGTAACTGTACTCTTTGGTGTTATCATGTTCTTCATCGCGAAACTTCATGATTAAGAAATTTGACTACGCTACACCAGGACGTAACGGTAACTATGAGCAAGGTGATGATGCTCCATCAGAATCTGCTGGATCAGCAAGTGCTGGAACAAGCTCAGCAAGCTCACAGTTATCAACATCATCAACCTTCTTGGTGGACGTGCTAACATCGTCGACGTTGACGCATGTATGACTCGTCTCCGTGTTACTGTTAAAGATGCTGATAAAGTCGGAACTGAAGAACAATGGAAAGCTGAAGGAGCTATGGGTCTTGTCATGAAAGGACAAGGGGTTCAAGCTATCTATGGTCCTAAAGCAGACGTATTGAAATCTGATATTCAAGACGTTCTTGATTCAGGTGAAGTTATTCCTGAAACACTTCCAAGTCAAATGACTGCTGTTCAAAAAAAGCAGAAGCTACCTTCAAAGGTGTGACTGACGAAGTACATTCAGTTGCTGATGGTCAAGTTATCAACATCGAAGATGTTAAAGACCCAGTATTCTCACAAAAAATGATGGGTGACGGTTTCGCTGTAGAACCAGAAAACGGTAAAATCGTTTCACCAGTAGCTGGTAAAGTGACAAGCATCTTCCCAACTAAACACGCTCTTGGTTTGGTAACAGACAATGGTCTTGAAGTTTTTGGTTCACATCGGACTTGACACTGTTAGTCTTGAAGGTAAACCATTCGACGTTAAAGTTACTGAAGGTCAAACAGTTGCTGCAGGTGATCTCTTGGTTGAAGCGAACCTTGATGCTATCCGTGAAGCAGGTCGTGAAACATCTACAGTTGTTGTCTTTACAAATGTAGATGCAATCAAATCAGTTAAAGTAGAACATACAGGTAAATTGGCTGCTAACGCTCCAGTTGCAAAAGTAGAACTTTAATTTGCTAAACGATAAACAAGCAGACAGCCCTTGGGCTGTTTTGTTTGTAAATGACCCTATGTCATTTCTAGATGCAAGTCAGAAGAGGGATAAACTTATGAAATTTCTAACTTTAAATACCCACAGTTGGATGGAAGAAGATGCAGAAGGGAAAATTCCAAACCTTAAAGGAACAGATTCTTAAAGCTCAGTATGATATTATTTGCTTCCAAGAAGTTAACCAAGAAATAGAGACTTCTGTTGTAGACACGGATGATTACTATCATGCACTTCCATCAGCAACACCAATCCACCAAGATCACTTTGTCCGTCTTCTTGTGGAAAAGTTGGCTGAAGAAGGTCTTCAATACCATTGGACTTGGGCTTATAATCACATTGGTTATGATCACCTTAATGAAGGGGTTGCCGTCTTGTCACGTCAACCATTGACAGCTAGCGAAATCTTGGTTTCAGATGTTGATGATCCAACTGACTACCATACACGCCGTGTAGCAGTTGCTGAAACCACTGTAGATGGCCGAGAAGTGGCTGTTGCTAGTGTTCACCTTTCATGGTGGGACAAAGGTTTCCAAGAAGAGTGGGTACGTATTGAGGAACGTTTCAAAGCTATTGGGAAAACCACTCATCCTAGCAGGTGACTTTAACAACCCAGCAGGTCGCGAAGGTTATCAAGCCATTTTGGCTAGCCCACTCAATCTTCAAGATAGTTTTGAAGTAGCTAAAGAAACAACTGGTAGCTATACAGTTGGACCTGGTATCGATGGCTGGAAGGGCAATGAAGAGCCTTTTACGTATCGATTATGTCTTTTGCAAGCCAAGAGTGGACAGTAAATCGCCTTAGTGTCATTTTTTTGATGGAAACAATCAACCTCTAGTAAGTGATCACTATGGCCTTGAAGCAGACCTTGCATTTAGATAGTAACTGTAGCCTATCTTGACCTAATAAGGGTAAAAAAAGTATTGTCAAAAGATAAATAAAAAGAGTAGAATAAAGGGTAGAATTGATTTTTTTAAAGGAGAAACTAATGGCTCATATTACATTTGATTATTCAAAAAGTTTTTGATAAATTTGTAGCACCACACGAAGTGGACAACCTTCAAGCACAAGTAACAGTAGCAGACGAAATGATTCGCAAAGGAACAGGCCCAGGGGCAGACTTCCTTGATGGCGTGACCTTCCAGAGAACTACGATCGTGAAGAGTTTGATCGTATCTTGAAAGCTGCTGAAAAAAATTAAAGAAGAAAGCGATGTTTTGGTTGTTATCGGTATCGGTGGTTCTTACCTTGGTGCCAAAGCAGCCATTGACTTCTTGAACCATCACTTTGCTAACCTTCAAACAAAAAGAAGAACGTAAAGCTCCACAAATCGTTTATGCTGGTAACTCAATTTCATCAACTTACCTTGCTGACTTGCTTGAGTATGTTGAAGGTAAAGATTTCTCAGTTAACGTTATCTCTAAATCAGGAACAACAACTGAACCAGCTATCGCTTTCCGTGTTTTCAAGGAACCCTTGTTAAGAAATACGGTCAAGAAGAAGCAAACAAACGTATCTACGCAACAACTGACCGCCAAAAAGGTGCAGTTAAAGTTGAAGCAGATGCTAACGGTTGGGAAACTTTCGTTGTTCCAGATGACATCGGTGGACGTTTCTCAGTATTGACAGCTGTAGGTCTCTTGCCAATCGCAGCTTCAGGTGCTGATATCAAAGCCCTTATGGAAGGTGCTAACGCTGCACGTAAAGAGTATTCTTCATCTAAAATCTCTGAAAACGAAGCTTACCAATACGCTGCACTTCGTAACATCCTTTACCGTAAAGGTTATACAACTGAAATCTTGGCTAACTATGAACCATCACTTCAATACTTCTCAGAATGGTGGAAACAATTGGCTGGTGAATCTGAAGGTAAAGACCAAAGAGGTATCTACCCAACATCAGCAAACTTCTCAACAGACTTTGCACTCTCTTGGACAATTTATCCAAGAAGGTACACGTAACCTCTTTGAGACAGTTGTTCGTGTGGAAAAACCACGTAAGAACGTGATTATCCCTGAATTGGAAGAAGATCTTGATGGACTTGGTTACCTCAAGGTAAAAGATGTTGACTTTGTTAACAAAAAGCAACAGACGGTGTTCTTCTTGCACACACAGATGGTGATGTGCCAAACATGTTCATCACTCTTCCTGAACAAGATGCCTTTACATTGGGTTACATCATCTACTTCTTTGAAATTGCTATCGCCCTTTCAGGTTACTTGAATGCTATCAACCCATTCGATCAACCAGGTGTAGAAGCATACAAGAAAAACATGTTCGCCCTTCTTGGTAAACCAGGATTTGAAGAACTTGGAGCAGAACTTAACGCTCGCTTGTAATTCTCAGATAAGATCAGCTTTGGCTGGTCTTTTTTTATCCATTTGTAAGCTAAAAACTTTCCATTGATTATTTCTTGTAGGTTAATTTACGAATTTTTTTATTTTTAAACGTTTTGGACTGGCTAGTTGGGCTTTTGTGGCTCTTTAATTTAGAAATGATTGTTGTTATAATTAGTTCAAGCATAGGAGGATGAATCATGATTGGACCTGTAGAAATGGGTGCTTTGTTGAAAAAAATTCGTTTATCAAAGAATTTGACATTGAAAGAGCTTGCTAGTGATTATTTATCAGTATCTTTCCTATCAAAAATTTGAACGTGGAGAATCTGATATCTCATTATCTAGATTTTTTTCTTTTTGTTAGATAAATTGGATGTTAGTATTGAAGAGTTCTATGGTATTTTATCTCAAGATAATCCAACTCATACTGAAAAGTTATTAGAAAGTGCTAGTAAGGCTTATTATCAAAACGATAGTTTATCGTTACAGAAGTACGCTGGAGAAGAGCGTCGTAAATTTGAGCTCACACAAGACAAATCATTTCTCTATAACAGTATTATGCTAGAATCTTTTTTGGCAAGTGTTTCAAATAAAGAGGTTGATGAAAAATAAGGTAAGGGAATTAACAGACTATCTTTTTAGCATTGAACAATGGGGAAAAAGAGAGTTAATCATATTAGGAAATAGTATGTCGTTTACTTTCCACCCAGACACTTAATGTTTTGACCAAGGAGATTGTGTATAGAACTAGACTTTTTGGAAATAGCGACTCAAATCAAAGAATCCGAATTAGTCTTCTCATTAATGCAGCTTATGAATTTTTACGACGTGATGAACTAGATTTAGCGAAATACTATTTAGATTTAGTCAATGATAGTGGAATTCCTGAGGTCCTCTTATATGAAAGACATGAGTTGATATTTGTGATGGGGTCTTACTTGATAAAGTCGGGTGAAGTTGCTGAAGGGAGAAATCTAATTGAGGGGTGTTTAGAAACTCTTAGGACTTTAGGTGCGGAAAAGTTATTGCTTGCTAAGGAATCAGAGTATCAAGAGTTGTTAAATTCTACTATATGACAATTTTATAGAGTGAGTTAAAAAATAGAATAAACTAAGACCATAGTATGACATCACTATGGTTTTTAATTTTCAATGGATATATGGTATTTCAATGTCTTCAATTTATCCAACTGATTATATACCAAGGTGATTTAGATTGTGAGAAAATCTATGAGAACCTATATTCTTAAATACAAGTATGACAATTTAGTTCATATCTTACTGTTAGCACTGAATGCTGCTATTTTTGTGAGTGCCTCGGTAACCTTAGCTTTAATGACGAATCAGCTGGTATCGAAGCGAATCCAATCTTTTTTAGCTCTATTAGGTCTAGAGGTGGGGCTTTACGTTATTTATTTAGTTTTGAATTATATTATTGCTGTACATCAAACAAAATTAATCCAAAAAATGACTTTGTCTATTCGTCAGTCTTATCTTAGTAAAATTATTCACCATTCTTTTAGTGAATTCAGAAAGAGTGATATTGGAGAGCATCTCTCAGTATTAAATAATGATATCCAATTGATTGAATCAAATGGTTTTTACAAGTATTTATACTCTTTGTTCAACAGTATTCACCACTTTGTTTTCAATTATCGCCTTATTAAGTTATGATGTAAGGATTGTTCTGCTAGCCATTTTTTTAACTTTGTGTCTGACTTATCTTCCCAAACCATTTACCAATAAAATGCAGAAATCAATGGAGATATTTTCCAAAGCGAATGAGGAGCTTGTTTCTGGAATAAGCGATCAGTTATATGGATATGCGGATGTTTATTACGCTAGTCGTAAACAGATATTTCTTAGAGAAGTGAGGTCCATTGTTGAGAAATATATTGTACAAAAAATTATTTTTACAAAAAGAAAGACTAGCACTGAGACGCTGATGGCTTTATTTTCAGTTATCGCCCAGATGTTGATACTTCTTCTAACTGGTTTGTTAATTATTTTTGGAAATATTACTGTTGGAACCATTGCCTCGGTAGGACAGATATCAGGTAATATTTTTAACTCTCTATCCACTATTAATCAGCTGCAAGTGACCATTAAGTCTGTCGAGCCTATCTTAAGAAAATTTCACGATTTTCCAAAGGGTCCAGAGACTTGCATAGCGACTTTTCAGGATGTTCGCTTTGAGAATGTAAGTTATCATTTTGGAGATAAGGCTATTTTTGAGGGATTCACCCAAACCTTTAAAAAAGGAGGCAAGTATGCTATTACTGGATGCTCAGGTAGTGGGAAGTCAACCCTGCTTAATATATTCCTAGGTAATCTTAAAGATTACGAGGGAAAAATCTTGTTTGGAAAATTGGAGTCAAAAGAGATTGATGAGAACTCAATCGTGTCTGAATGTGCCTATGTTGGGAGTCAAACTCATATCTATAATGATACCTTGAGGAACAATCTAACCCTTTGGAATGAAGCTATTACTGATACACAAATCAAGAAAGTTCTTGAAAGAGTTAATCTTTTATCTTTCTTAAACCGTATAGATGAGCAAGTAAGCGACGGTAGCTTTTCGGAGGGTCAAAAACAAAGAATAGGCCTGATAAGAGCGTTTTTAAAAGGAAGTTCTGTTGTGATTTTGGATGAAGCCACTGCAAATCTTGACCATAATAATGCTACTCGTATTGAGCACCTTTTATTAAGTGATCCTAATATCACTTATATTACGGTTACCCACCATCTTATAAAGGAAAATGAACCATATTTTGATAAGATTATTCGTTTGGGAGAGGCCACTGAGTAAATGTTTCATATGATAAATGCTTAGGATTTATTTCAAT
>BNJU01005582.1_pt1 | contig 107375 bp, 170 predicted proteins | sample 8539281 | NCBI WGS metagenome assembly BNJU01 (sample SAMD00202456, study PRJDB9452) | human saliva metagenome | isolation source: human saliva | place: Japan
TGGCGGTTGTGTCGTCCAATCCGGCATAAGTAAAGCGATAATGCATGACTAAAATCAATGAAGTGATAAGCTTCTCAATTTTCTTTCTGATGGTATCCTTTCAAAATATAGTCTCCATATAACCCTTCTGTGCAAGTCACTGTAATTTCTCATAAAAAGAATGGATACCTATATATCTTCTGCTTTGTTTTTATCTTTAAAGACCTGAAAAGCCAACAGCCGTCCAGCCACCTTTTCCCCAAGTCAGCTCTTTCTTTTAGATGTTAACTTGCAGCTGAACGAACCAGCAATGAAGGCGATCCTCTTTGACCGGTGATGGTGTTTTCTCATGACGCTCTTTTAACCGTTTCCAAAGATAAATTAGATACGTTTTTGTAAGGATAAAAGATGTTCCTCCAATCCTCTATCGCCATCAACTCCAATAACTCATTTCTTTCATGCTGGATTGTACGGACTTGTCGGTATAAAAATATATTTTTGCGACTTCAAAATAGCCTTTTTCCAGTAAAGATTGTTCAACTTTATCTTGAATGAATTCCACATCCAACTTTTCTCGGTTGATAATCTTTTGTTCCAGTAAATCCAAAATAGAAGCTAAGTCTTCTCTGAAATATCTGCTTATAGACGCAAAAGACTTACGAATAGCCATTTGTATCTTTGTACTATCAAAAAGGCACTTTGTTGCCCAGTGCGTTTAGTAATATATCTATCGTTCATAAGATCCTCTTTTCTTTTAAGAGGATACCATACAACCTCATTCCCAATCAAATGCCCAGTGAACCATTTTGCTTTTTGATACAAAAACATAGAATATAAACAGAAAGGTTTTCTGATAGACACACTATAAAGATCCCTCGACTTTTAGCAAAATGACTGCCTATTTTCCAAAGCCAAAAGAGTAGTTTATATTCAAATCCCGACAAGCTCAACAATACCTATACGAATATTCTTATGTCAATCTGATTACCCCTTTTTAAAAACATCGTTTTTAAAACAAATGGTGTTATCGTCAAACGGATTTTAAAGAATACTTAGATGCTTTATCTAGAAGAAAGAAATCAATATCCCCGTTTATATCAAAACATCATGTCTTTGGAATATTATTTAAAAGTCTATTCTTTCTTATGAAATTTTAATGCTTATCATTTGAATAGTTTTTTCCCAGTTTCAAGAATTAGCTGACACCCTACATTTTCAATGCCCATGACATACACTCATAATTGATTCCATTAAATTTCATATGTATAAAATCATTGATTAAAATGAAGAAGAAATTCAAAATTACGAAGCCCTTATTTTCTTTTAGGTCAGTTAACTTTACATGAATGTTTATCCTTCTTCTTCTAGACTCTCACCTAAAAATCGGTGTCATCAGAAATTTCTCAAACGCCAACATTTTATCCAGAATCTGACGATCAACCATTTTATAGAGAAACTGGATATGATTATCCGGGATTCAAGTGTATCTGTCATAATGATAGCTGGAAATTTAATTCGTTATCAACAAAATTTGAAGATTCTCCGTTCGAAGAAGAACAAGATGAATTTTCAAAATTAATAGATTATTTATTGAAAAATGACTAAAAGTGCCATCAAATTATCCCATTTACTGGGGTTTTTAAGTTTTATGCGCTTGGCAGAATTGAACTGCCCGTTCATCCTTACCATGGATACGTGATGACCACTATACTAAAGCGGCGCGCCTTTATATCTTAAAACAAAGACACCTCAATTGTAGCAAACAGAGGACTTGTTTCAACAAAAATGCTCAGAGATAGGGAAATCCCATAATGGCTACCCAAAATCTCCATCGTCTTATCAATGTACCTGAGCCGCCCAACCTTGAATGGCATACGCTCCTGTTTATCTTTCCCTCACTACCTTGAAAGTAAACTTCCAAATCTTCCCTTGGGGATTGGTAGAAAATACTACATCACTGACTGCAAACTACTTAAAAATCCTATTTTGCTGCTCGAACCACATAGATATAAACTTGATGAATGGAATCACTCAACTCTTCTATCATTTTCTCCTCTTTGACATCTTTTGGTTACTGAAAAACAAAATCATTTTTAAGTACAATGGTATCACTGTAAGCAATAGTACTGCTTCAGGTTTTTCTATAGCTTGTGCTTTTTCTTTAGCAATGTTCAAACTATTTTCTTTCGCTGTTAACAAAGTTCAATCTTCTCTCGTATGAAAGCCATAGCAGAAAAATAATCCGAGAGTTTCCATCAATTCTTTTCTTCTGGGACTTTTTGAGCCAATATAATTTCTTTCATAGAAAGCGTTCTTCTTTCTATTTTTATAAATGCTATATTAAGGATACTACTAAGTATACAACAGGAACAACTATGAATCATCAAAAACCAACACTTGTCATAATAGCTGCAGGACTGGGTGGTCGCTGTGGTGGTATGAAACAAATAGATGGCGTTGGCTCTCATGGCTGAACATCATTGAATTTTCAATTTATGATGCCAAAAAGGCAGGATTTGAACAGGTAGTCTTAATTGTCAGCAGTCAACATGAAGCTCTTTTCAGAAAAGCTTTGTGCGATCTGTGTTTCCCAAAAATGAGAGGTTCAGTTTGCCTTCCAGATATCTATAGCATTCCCTGGAGATCCGTCTGATCGTAGTAAACTAGAGAACAGTGCAAGCCTTATTATCGTGTAAGATGTGTGTGAAAAGGTTCTTTCGCTATTATCAATGCTGATGATTGTATGAGTAGATGCTTATCAAAAATCTATCAATGAGTACCAAAGTAAATGAAAATCGTTACGCTTTCGCAGTTGGTTATCACCTCCATGAAAACCATTACCGAAAAGTGGTTCTAGTTACAAGAGGAATTTGTGAAGTTGATGATACTGCTACAACAAATCACTGAGATTACAGAAATCTACTTGAAAGACAAGTAAAGATCCGCTAGAAAGACTTCAAGATGTGCCATTAGACCATGATTGCCTATGTATCTATATGAATCTGGAGAGTTCCACCCTTCCATTGCGAAAAGCTGACGCCCTCTTTGGGAAGTTCGTAGCTAAAAGCCAGAATAGACAATCCGACTAAAAAGCGGAATACGTCATCCCGACGGCGATTGGCCAGTTAGCTTCAAAGCAAACAAATCCAAAAGTGGATATTTTAGATGCACTCGCGGTACCTGGTTTTGGTGTCATATCGGAAGATGACAGCTGTTGTTAGTTGCCGGTGAAAGAAACCTATCCGATGCGGAAACCCATTAAAACGACCATTCTGCCTGATAAAGTCTCCTCTCTTGATGGTGTAATGATCCTTAAAGAAAGAGACTTTTGTGATACTGACCACTCTTGCTCTCATGGATCTTCACAGTCATGAGACGAACCATGACCATCATCATTCAAGTTTCTATTCTGTCACTTCTATGAGGCCTTGTCCTTCTATTGGAGACCATATCGCAAGAAGCTACAATGACATACGAGAAAACCATATACGATTCAACTTTTGAACTATCCGTCTGTATTTGGTGTTTGAATTCTCTTGTCTATATTTTGTCACGGCATGTTCTTACTTGAACAAATTTCAACCGATTTGTTTGATCAGACGAGGATAATGTTAGGTTTTTTGAAAGCATAATCCGCTGTATGGTTGGTAATCTTCTTGCATACACAGTTAATACAGGTATATGCCATTACCCTATGCTCGATTCCAGAAAGTACTTTTCCGTTTTTATCCACTATCTATGAGCCATTTGCTTTTGACACGACCTTTCCACTTGGCATAAATCGTCATATCTTTATCAATCTTTTCATTCACATCAAACACGACGCAGTAAATTCTGCGTCTATACCATCCATCATCAAACCATCCATCCTTGATGGAATAGTGAATTTCCTTATGAATACTTGAATTCATTGGAATTTGTCACTGAAGAAGGTAGCTTTGAAAGTAGCTCCATTACTTTTAATAGTAACTTTGATGCAGAGCTCTTCCCATTGGCATATACAAACCGATTTTGTGTTCCTGATGAACTAGAAATTCAGTTCCTTCCCTTTTTGGAAGGTGAGAGGTTGTATATAACCGCCAAACACATAATGACGTGGCACCGATGCGGGCTTTGTAGGATGATCAAAGACTATTCTTTGCATAAGATGGTGGAGCTCCGATAAAATAATGAAACCGGTCGATTATCCGCATTCACAAACTTTAATTGAAATGATTTTCGACTTAGATAAAAATGAGATATAGCTGACACCATCCCCATCATAGTCATTGACCGGTTTTTTATTTCTTAAAACATAAATACGTTGATCCCGATTGATATTACCTAAATTGGGTTGGAAGAACTTACATCTGTGGTAAACTCATTTTCACTATTTGTCCAATAGTAAAGAGGATGAAAATAGCTCGAACTCTGGGAAATAGTAATGAAAATTACTTTCATCCGTCACTAATCCTTGTTTTTTTGTGCGAATGTCTTTTGTCCATGTGCCATCCGTATTTTGATAATGTACGACTGCATAAACCTTGATATCTTTATTGGTTGATTCTAATTCTCTTGCATGATATTCCGTATGATAATCATCTGTCATATAGTATTCTTGCTTACCAAAGTACTAGAGCGTATCCGTCTATCTTCCTGGATCCGTTTTGATGTCCATTTCATATTTGGGATTAAGTGATACCGGTTGTTGAATGGCCGCCGTCGCTTGATACTTTCTCTCTGATCCTCTTTCTTGGTAGATAAATTATAATAAACCAATGTAATGGTCTCACTGGTCGATCATAATATACGTTGACAACCGTCGTTCCATCTGAGACGAACTGTCTTTCTGGCGTTTTCCGCTTCTGTTTTACGTCTATTACTATTTTCTGTATTACTTTTCGCCTATGGCGTACCATTATAAACAACGTCAGTATTATATCCTGTGTTTTTGGTTTCGGTGGCATACAAAGAGATAGTTTTCTGCATCACTATATGATAATTTATCAGAGTGATTTTTGGTACCAATAATTAATCACATACGTTGATTTCATAGGAACATTATAGCGAGCATATACTGTCAAATCGCCTGCTTGTTGTATGCCGGGGTTCCATACCTTCCAATTTCCTTTAGCATCCCTATATTCCCAATAACGAAACGTTTTGCCAGGAATACGAGGTTGAGCAGGAGTGGATTGTTTTGTTCCATATAAGAAAGTTTCATGCAAGTCTTGAGATGAATCACCCGTTTTAAAGTAGGTTGTAAATTTTCTTCTGGCATAATAAACAGATACCGTAATATCCCCACTCGGTGCAATAGTAACCTGTTCTGGAATCAGTGCTTGAAAACCTTCATAAGATCGATTCGCCACAGCCTTAGTTCGGTTTCCTACCCTACCGGTTGGTGTTTCATAATACATAAGATTCATCATAATAGGTTTCCATCCACACTTTGTCTAATATCGTCTAACCGATAGCTTCTTACCTTGGAGCTCTTTGTGATGACCGGTTCTTGAGCATATACCGATGTTGGTGCAATAGACAAAATAATGGTCATCACCATAAACAGTGATAACAATACATTGAATCTTTTCCGAATTCTCTCATCTTCATTTTCCTCCTTCTTATCGTCTTTATTTTTCAACTATGTGTTTTTATATAACAGTACAAATAACAATACCAGTCTGTACCCCCAATAAAATTTCTCTTTGCTAATGATATCAATTCTAGCAAAACACAAAGATAGAATCTATTCACTAATTTTTAGGCCTCCTCTCTTCATCCTTATCAATTTTCCTGTTCTTGCTTCAAGACTTTTTCATATTATACAAAATAAAGCTATGCCGTTGTAAAACTTGCCTATCCTTACCAAGTCAATATTTTTACGAAGTCTAATGAATCGTTCAAATAAAAAGAGGATAATTCCATATATCCCTTCTTTTAAATACCAAAATAATTAACAATTTTTAGCATTTTTCTGTCATAATCATACTTTAAAATCCTTCCTCTTTCCACTTGTGCATTTGATAACACTTTCTTTCCATCTTTCTTGGTCAAAAGGTGTAAAACGAGTTTCTTCCCTTGCTGATGATCGGATGAGGATGGTTCCTTCCAAAAGACAAACTTTAAAAATCATTTCCCTATCATTGCTTTGCAAACGAGCCCACGGCTCTTCTTTTGCATTCTCAGGGAAAAATAAATACGCACATCATCAATATGGTGGAAATCTCGATACTCATCTAAATCATTTCAATTCTCTGGTCCACTTTAAGAAGCATCAATCTTGGATTTATTTTGAATCTGGAATCTTTTCAAAATAATGATTTTCTAAATCGAAATTATCAATATTTTCAATATCCACTTCACAAATCTCATCTCTTTCTTAACAAACACTCTGGTACTTCATTTTTCTTCGCAAAGACTCATTATCTTTAGATAAAGATATCACCTCAAAACAAAAATCCATCCTCGCAGTCCATCCCCACATAAAGCCATAACCGATTGAATATCTGATATTGATCATAATCCGCTAATTGTGGACGGATGAAGTCTGTCACCGGTAAAACACTAAAGTTTATTTTTAAAAAGGTCGAAACCCACTTGTTGATATTTCATACGATTACCCTCTTCGTGTATGAAAATGAGACATGTGTCTTCCCAACTTTTTGTGGAATAAAGTCACTCGATTAGTTGATGAATCCCGATAGCTTGATCCGGTTCCGACAATAAGTGCCGACAAAAAGTATCTCCTTTAACTCACTTCTGAATCCAAGCACATTCTACTTGTAAAACCGCTTGAGCAAAATACACAAAATATCATCCACAAAAATAAAATCCAGTAATTATCTAATACTTTTTCGTTCTGGTCCAAGAATATCCTCAAGTAACATCATTGGCTATAACACAGATAACTGCATGTTGATAACGTTGTGCAATTGATTATTTTCTATGATTTCACTTCTTCTTGAGTACGTTGTGCTCTAAAATAAGTGGTTTTCTTCATCACTATCAAAGAATTTGTAGCCATCCTTTCACTTTTTGTGCACAAATCACGTCCGCATGGTAAACCCGGAGGCATGGTGTGCTATATACACTGCAAACGCGAGTCCGCTTGCTCCAATATGTGGATATTTCAGCCCTCTAAATAAACCGTTCGCATCGGAATGAGGCACAGCGATAGATGCGAAACGGTCTAAATCCTACCCTCGCAATACTTCACCGTTTTCGACTTCCTTTTAATGACGACTTGCGTTTTCACTTCTGAGTTTATCTTATCATCAGCATGCTATCACACCTAACAAAGGGGAGATTGTATACATACACTGCGATCGGTTTATACTTGCGCTTTTTCATCTCTGTTCTAACGCTTTGAAACCATTCGACACTTTGACTCTTACGGAGAATGTTCACGCCACCGACAACTTTCGTGACTTCCTCAAAAGAACAATGTCTCTCTCTGGACCAGCAGCCATGATATATAGCCGAGTCCCAAAGGATCGTGATAAGGGATCATCAAATCAAATTTTTGTTGACTCATGATATTTTTGACATATGGTTCCAGCGATCTTTGACAGATTCAAATTCTTCGATTGTTCCGATATAGTTTGTTGCCCAATGCCCCGCTAAAATCTCAAAGCAGGTCTTTAAAGATCATCGATACATAATCTTCATTTTCCTTAGAAGTCAGATCTGAGTCGCATTCATCATTTCTTGATACAACTCTGGCGGTTATCAGCCAGTTTCTCCTAACTCTTGAACTGCCACCTCATCTTCTTTCGTTGTTGCGGGTGATTTCTAGGCACATCGTATCATTGATCCTCCACCAACAGTAGACCTGCCATGTTCTTACTAATCTTCACATGCTCATCTTTGTGAAATAATAAATGATTGTCGCTGTACTGCCAATAATTCGACAAGTAATGCGAATTGGTTCAGGTGAGATAAACCCGGCAATACGATGATACAATCTCAATCGCGTGCTAAATGAATATCATCTACCGCTTGAGGTTTTTCATTATGATCCACTAAAATCAATTCTTTCTTATGATAATTGAATAAATGGTAACAGAAATCGCTGCCACCACTTTTCCTTTCTGATCCAAGACCGGATAAGTACGGAAACGTGTCTTCGCCATCTGCTGACTTCTCGCTACTCTTCGCTTTCTTTAAAAGCGCGGCTTCGCTTTGCAGGCAATGGTCGAAACCGATGGAACTTGATAAAATCAAACGACTCACTTCTAAAACTGTTTTATGACAATGAAGAATGGACGTGTTGTGCTTCTTAACTAATTCTAATGTCACATCATCAGCAATCTTCTCACAAACCACCAATCAGGGGCACCGATTCATCGCAAAGTCGCTGTGATTCGGGGTATTTTCGAACAATCACAATAGCTCTCAATTTCCATAGCGTTGTCACTTAATGACGGCTGTGCGAATGCTTTCATTGTTTTAAAATCAAAGTTTTGATGAAAAATAGTTGCCCTTTCAACACATGCGGACATGCTCTAAACGGATCGTTGGAAACCAATTGTTCCAATTCATTCCTTGGTTTTAACCAAACGCACTTAAATCAGACACGATACGACCCTTTTAACTGCGCTTTTCATCCCGATGATAAACCTTATTCTTTCTGGCTAAAACACTCTCCAGTGCATCGTGAATAACGGTATCTCCTGAGATACACGAAAGCCTCATCTTTATCAATTTCTGCTAATGTGCAGCTTCCTTTCAATAATAAAAGGTGGTGCTTCAAATGGTATTTCTTCAATAAAAATTGTGTTTCAGCAGGGGACATCCTTGAGCTCTGGCAGCAGCATGAACACCCAACTTCTGTTTTATAAATGGGCATAGGCAATCGCCGCCACAATCGAATCACAATCCGGTTCTTATGTCCAAACCACATAAATTTCCTTATCTTTCATAATTTTCATTGTGGAGAACAGCCGTTAGACCGTCCTAACAATTTCCCTCATTTTCTTGTAGGATGATTCATCATCATCTTGTTAACTTACTTACTAAAGCAGCACCCAATTGACGACAAGCTTTGATGCCCTTCTTCATCCAGGTCAGATTAGCGTATCCTTCTTTCGAATAAGATTAGCTCCATCTGCTACCACACGATCTTGCCACTCACGCATCCAGCTACCATCGCCCCCAATCATACGATCTCAAATAAACCGATGGTTTTACCCGATAATTGACCTTCTACTTCTGGAACATCGGTTCAGCTGTACCTTCTTCAAGTTTTCAGCCCCTGTAAAGCTGAGTAGCAAAAGCGATCGTATCGTAATTGGCTACATCACCAGCCGTGAAATCACCGGCTTCAATCAATTCCACTTCACCACCGGCACTTTGCCCTCCGGCAACACCAGCCTCTGCCATCATTTGACAATTTCCAGTAGCACTATAATAAACAACTGCTAATTTAGCCATACTATATTTTCCTCCTAGTTCATATCTACACATTAACAAGCCTATCAGTTAGTGTCGTGAACAAGCATTCATTTTGGTTCAAATAACACAACTTTTCCACATTCTCTCGTTTTCTTCAAATCAATCAAACGTTGATTTTCCGAACCTCGAAACTTTAATTGAATATTTTTCTTTTGCCACATAAACGGTCCATCCACCAAGACATCTAACAAATCCAACATTTCATCGGTATGCGGACCATATCGTCTTCCTCCAGGTAGAATCACGATCATAAACAAAACCGGTATAAGACCAATAATCTTATCAGGATAGCGTTTTAGCTTCTTTTAACAATTCCACAAGCTCTTTTGATTTTTCCAGTTCAAACGGTTCACCTCCTAATAATGCCAAACCTTCAATATAAGGTCTGTCCATGGCTTCAAAACATAATTCTTAGTTTCTTCCGTATATTCTTGACCATAACAAAAATTCCATGTTTGAACATTAAAACAACTTTGCAACGATTGGTACATCCTGATACAAAATAGAAACAGCGCACCCCGGTCCATCTGCAATATCAATGTATGATATTACTGCACGCATGCTAACCTCCTTTAGACGATTGTTTGACCAATCGTTTTATAAGCGTAAAACACGTTCCTTAATTTCTGTGTACGTCCTTGGTTCGACTGAGTACCAATATATCCACAAGTACGACGAGCCACGCATTCATCTTATGGTCACGATTACGACGGCCAATCTGCATATCCCAAACCAATTTACCACCATCTTCTTCCACAATTTTAGTCCCCAGAATAACCAGGTCTTGCTTGGGCAATAATCTGATTTGTAGTTCGAATTGAGCATACGTGATGGTTTCATAAACTATGATTCATCTGAGTCAATACGGCATCAATGTTGTTGCGAAGATTTGGAAACTTCTACATGGAAATGGGCACCACCTGGGAGATAAAGCTGCTAGCTTCTAAACTCAACTTATCAAACGCATTGATTTCTTCTTGAAACATGCACGTGATAAGAGTTGCGGATGTAGCTTATGATCCGTCCTCCCTCAATAATTCCAAAACGCTCTTGTAGACATTTCTGCAAAATTTATATGTGGTGCTTTCCATCGGGTGTTCCATAAAGCCGAAAAATCAATATTCGTTTCTTTTCTTCCATTTTCACAAGCATCATTTAAATATTGCATCGCCACGCAAACGAGATTCTTTTCCTCTTTCCGAAGTAATGGTTTCTCCTGCTCAGTATATTTGACGCATTACCTGTTTGAGACCACCATAGCCTAGTGATGGGTGGAATAAATCCATCAAATAGCAATCGATCAATCACGCTCACCTTTTTCCAGACGAGCAACTGCTCCATATTGCCACACACATACAGGAAAGCTACATCCGATGGTGTTCCCAATAAACGACGACGACGAATCATCTAGGAAACTTTATAGCACAATTCCAGACGATCATCACACTTTGCTTCCAGAGTCCTTTTTCTTCTGTTTCACTTGAAGAGCAAGCAATATCCACTACACGTTAATGGTAACCCTCCTTGATTGAGATCGACCATAATATTTATATGTTCTGAACGATAGCTCAGCCTTTGCGAGTTACCTGTGCCAGCATCACAGTAAAACGATCAGCTGTTAAAAAGCTACGACAGCCATACAAGGCTGCGATCTCTCCCTTTAGTTGTTTCTCGTAACTTGGCGGAAACATAATCCGAACCATTCTCAGCCGCACATTGAGCCGCTAATCTCGTCAAATAACAATATTTGGAATCTGGATTCATATTATCTTCATCTAAACGCCATATATGTTTTCAGGAAAGCCGGTGTGATCCACCTCCGGCATCTCATTCTTTAACTTGCCTTGCATGCGTTGTTTCAACACTTTCCTCAATAATCAAAGCCAAGTCCTGACGAGATCTCGTCTCATCTTCAACTCATCTAAATACATGAAGACTCTGTCACCGATGGCGCTTGCTCGTTGGTAGTCATTAAAGGTAATGATTTGGTATTGAAATGGTTTTGCACCTGTTTTAATTTCTTTACGTACACGAAGTTCAGCTAATTTTTGAATTTCTTCCTCACTGCATTCTACACCCGCCTCTTTCATTTCTTTGCGCACACTTTCTTGATGTTTTTCACGAGAAATTTGTACAAAAGGAGCCAAGTGAGATAAAGTAATCGTTTGCCCACCATATTGATTAGATGCCACTTGAGCGATGATTTGGTAGTAACAATATTACAAGCTGTCGCAAAACTATGAGGCTTTTCAATCAAAGTACCTGAAATGACCGTTCCATTTTGCAGCATATCCTCTAAATTCACTAAGCAACAATTGTACATAGGTTGAGCAAAGTAGTCCGAGTCGTGAAAATGAATGATCCCTTTTTCGTGAGCTTCCCAGATTTCTTGTGGCAAAAGAAAGCGCTTGGTAATATCTTTGGAAACTTCACCGGCCATGTAATCACGTTGGGTACTGTTTACTGTTGGATTCTTATTGGAATTTTCCTGTTTAGCTTCTTCATTATTTCTCTCTAATAAAGAAAGAATCTTCTTATCGGTCGTATTCGCTTTACGCACCAAAGCTCTTTCATAACGATAAGTAATATAGTTACATGCCAGTTGCTTTCGCTTCCATCAAAGCATTCTCCTACCATATCTTGAATTTCTTCAACCGATACAGAACGATTTAATGCTTTTACATTTCGCTACCACACCTTCACTGATTTGTTGAATAACTTCTTCACTGGCTTGATGATGAACCTCTGTGGCTTCATTCGCTTTTTGAACGGCTTTTTTAATTTTATTGGCATCAAATAAAACTTCGTCTCCACTTCTCTTGATTACTTTCATATGATTTCCCTCTTCGTTTTTCGAAAATTAGTTGCGTGCAACCTAATTGAGACTGTGAAGTTATCATACAACCAAAAAATCAGAATTTCAATCAAAATAACTCATGAAAATCATTACATTTTTTGTGATGAAAAGCACAATGCCAGAAACCTTTTAAATACGCCTTCTTTACGTGTTTTCATTTTCATTAAAATAATCAAAATGAAAAATTATTTTTCCCATAGATCCTAAAACAAATCAGTTTATACAGAAATCTTATCATGTAAAATGATGACGCTCTTTAAAATATATTCTTTAGTATAAGTTTCACAAACATCTTTCAATCACTCAAAACTTAGATACAGATCATCAAACAGTCACTCAGTCACACCTCTTTGCATGACCGATGAGGTATTTTTGTACAATTCCATTAAGAAATACTACCTAATCACGCATCATCTTTAAAATAATGTTGATCACTATCTATCCGCCCTGAACAGAGTGAATCATTTATTTTCCTTTCCAAGAAAAATAAAAGTGATTTTAATCACCTCAATATTGATAAAATCCCTCTCCCGGATGCTTTTCCGGTTCTGCCCTCATCTAAATATTCTTCTTTTAACATGTTTGCCAATTGCGCATGAATATTATATCTTTAGCCGTGTCTGCATAATTTTTCAAAATATGATAAGCCGTTTGGATACCCACAATATCTAAAATTTGAAGAGGACCCAAAGGAGCACCGGTCGCCATACGCCATGTACAATCAATGGTTTCCGGATCCGCCACTCATGTAGCAATTTCTGCCGCTTCTAAGAAAGGCACCAAAAATCGCATTAAGATATACCTGGATATTCTTTATGTAGTGGCAAAAGGAACCATTCCTGATCTCTTTTGCGAATTGAACCACTTGATTGAAAACCGTTTATCTGTCCCTCGTATGTCCCATCACTTCGGCTGTATTATTACGCCAAATCTCATTGGCGAAATGAAGAGCTAAAAAACGATCGGGTCTTCCCGTTGCCTTCGAAAAAAGAGATGGCAATAAAGTAGAAGAATTCGTCGCAAAAATGGTTTTTTCCGGGGCTACTTGCGCTACTTTTTTATAAAACCTCTCTTTAATTTCAATATCTTCCTGGAATAGCTTCGAGTCATTAAATCCCGCATCAGTCAAAGCCGTTCCAAATTGTCGGTCAATAAAATTTGTGATGGTAGTCCATTAACTCGTTTTAATGCCTTTTCCACTTTGAAATAAAACATTTCATCTAATCCCGGTAAAGGTTGTCGATTATAGTTGATGTGACCAGCTTTCTCTCGATACTCTTTTTCAAGCTGACTGATTTCCTGACTATACACTTCTGCCAGCGATTCTATTCTTTCTTTTCCTGAAGCCAAAGCCTTTTCATTAATGTCGTAGACGACAACATCAAATCCTTGATAGGCAATTTGAAACGCCATCCTGACTACCTAGCACGCCACTTCCTGCAACCTGATCTTTTGAGCTCATTTTTCCTCCTGGTAACAACAGCTTACAAGAATGAATATAAACGAATTTCTCATCATCCATCATACAAAGAGTTGACCATTTTTTGTATAATGATCATATTTTGTAATTTATTGAAAAATGCACAAAAGAGATCTCTATAATCCTTTCAGCACATCCTTGGAATGATTGGTTGGTTTTACTTTCTGAAATGTTTTTTCAATAATGCCTTCTTCGTTAATCAAATACGTCGAACGTTCCACGCCCATATATTTTCTGCCATACATTGATTTTTCCACCCATACCTCATAAGCTCGAATGACTTCTAAATCCGGATCAGATAATAATAGAGGGAAGTTGAAACGCTTCTTGAAACTTTTTATGCGACGTCACACTATCCTTGGAAATCCCTAAAATGACAGCTCCCTTTTCTTGGAATTGTGGATAATTTTCTTTAAATTCACAAGCCTCTTTCGTACATCCACTAGTGTTATCTTTCGGATAAAAATATAAGATGACTTTCTTTCCCTTATATTCTTGTAGACTGTGTTTCTGACCATCTTGATCCAATAGTTCAAAAGATGGTGCTTTGGCACCTATTGCTAACATATAAATCTCCTTTTTCTTATGATCTTCTTAAAACATTAATTCGAGAAAATGCTCAAAACGTTGGCTATATACAGCTAAATAACTGATGCCCAATCCAATCCGATTTCGAAAAGAATATCAGCTGAAACCAGTGCACGGTATAAAATCATGCGACTAAAAGCAATCATCATTGCAAAGGTAATCATCACAAAACCGATACCTGGTTTTTAGACCAAAAAGAAAAACACCGGCAACCGCAAAGAACTGGCACTATGACCCGATGGCCAGAATAATCCTTTGGGCAAAAACTGTCACTTTTAACAAAGAAGGATTGACCATACAAGGTCTTGATCGATGCAAAAGCGGCTTTAAAACCAAATTCACCAAAACAGCTTCCACCACCAAAGCAGCAAATCCCAATAAAAGCCATTTTTCTCGTCTTTTTAAAACAAAGCAAAAACAGCAAAAAAGGATCCACACTCTCCATGTTCAGCAATCATACCTAAGAATTGGCTGACTTGAACTGAGACAAGGTATTCCATATATCGCTGTATCGCTAATAAAATCGTCTGTTCCATGAGTACCTACTTATTAACAAGAATAATCGTCATTAAACCTTACCTTTAACACGTCCTATTGTAGCCACTTTTTGATTTGAACATTTCCAAGCATGAATTTTTCTTATATTTCTATATTTCACTTCTTTCTTGAAAACAGACAGTTAGTAAAGCCAAATTGAAAATGATTTTCATATTGACATTCTATGATAGTCTTTTTAAAATGAAAATGGTTTTCAAATTCTAGGAGGTTTTCAATGAGTCATTCTAGGTCTAATTATCATACCAAGCAAAAAGAATTGATCCAATCCTTTTTCAAAAACAACCGGGCATCCACTTCACGATCGCTAACGTTCACAAAGCTTTGCAAGAAAAGAATATAGCAATAGGCTATAACAACTCTCTACCGTCAAATAGAAGCCTTAGTCAAAGAGAATTTTACATCAATATCCTCCATTCCCGGTGAAGCGGCTTGTATGAATATTTATGTGAACATGAACAAATTTCTTGCCCATTTTCGTTGCGAAAAGTGTGGGAAACTATACCATCTTCCATGTGAAGAACTCTTGGAAATCCAGAGTAAACTTCAACAAAGCCACCAATGCTGAGCTGAATTTAACGAAGACCGTTTTTGTTGGGCAATACCAACAATGCCAATGATATTTCAAGGAAGAAAGGGAAAATTTGATGAAATTATTTAAAAACAATGTTAGCTCTTGTTCTGTTCATAGCTGTATTTGCCAGTGCGTACAGACGAATCCCACTACCAAAACAACGACGAAGAAAATCAAGATCGTAGTCGCCATCTATCCAGCTTATGATTGGATCAAACAAATTATGAGTGACCATTTTAAAAAATGCTGACGTCACTTTTCTATTGGACAAAGGAGTAGATATCACAACTACCAAGCCAGTGTAGAAGATATCGCCAAAATAAAAAGAGGCTGATGTTTTGTACACGTTGGAGGAGAATCTGACAAATGGGTGGCCAATGCCTTTAAAAATCCAAATAATAAGAATCGTAAAAGTCATCAACATGGTAGAAACCATTGGTAAAAGACATTAAAAAGAAAGAAACTGTAGAAGGTATGCAAAAAGATCACGATCACGACCATGATCATCATGAACATGAAGAAGAGCCGGAAACAGACGAGCATGTTTGGTTATCCTTATCGAACGCAAAAACAATAGTTCAAAGCCATTTCCAAACAGCTCATTTTCAGTTGACCCTGACCACAAAGATCTTTTATACTAAAAACACCCAAGATTATTTATCGAAACTAGATCAGCTACACCATCAATACAAAGAGCTTACCTCAAAAAGCCAAAAATAAAACTCTTGTTTTTCGGTGATCGTTTCCCTTTCCGCTATTTGACTCCATGATTACGGATTGTATTATTTCGCTGCTTTTTCCGGATGTTCTGCAGAATCAGAAGCCAGTTTGAAACGGTGGTTTTCCTAGCTATAGATGCTTTAGGTCTTAAAAATATTTTGGTCATTGACCGTTCAACTCAAAAGATTGCCAAAACTGTTATTTCTAATCACAGAGGCCAAAAATCAAGGCATCTTAACGCTAGATTCCTCCAAATCATCACCACAAAAAGACGAGCACCTCCTATTTAAAGGCTGTCACCTGGAAACATTAACAAAGTACTTGAATAACTAAAGAAAGGAGCTTTATGGAACAACTTCTTGTCAAAGACTTAAGCATCGGTTATGAACACCATGTGTTACATTCTTCTATCACCTTCTCTATTCAGATTATCTTTTGTGTCATTGGTGAAAAATGGAAGCGGAAAAAGCTACTTTTTGAAAACTTTGCTTAGTCTAATCCCAAGTTTATCAGGAACTATCCACTTTGATCCCAAAGTAACCATTGGTTATCTTCCACAACAAAGAAATATCCAAGCGGATTTTCCTGCTTCCGTTAAAGAAGTTGTTCTATCCGGTTTTATTGCTCAATTAAAATGGCGTCCTTTCTATTCGCAGAAAGAAAAGAAAAAGCCTATTTCTTTATGAAAAAAATGGGCATCGACTCTTTTTGTGATAAAACATTCGCCACTTTGTCTGGTGGACAACAACAACGCGTCCTGTTAGCCAGAGCTCTATGTGCCAGCTAAGAACTCTTGTTTCTTGTGATGAACCAACAGCTGGGTTTAGATGAACAAGTCACCCACGAACTCTATTCTTTAATTGACGAACTCAATCAAACAGAAGGAATGACCATTGTCATGATCACTCACGATCGTCAGTATGCCTTAAAAAGAGCCAGTCATATTCTCAGCTTTGAAAAAGACTTCTTCTTCGGTAAAAAAGAAGACTATCTAGGAGAGAGATGAATACCTTATTGTTATATCTATCTTATCCTTTTGTGCAATATGCGTTTATCGTGACAATTTGTGTTTCTTATATTGCTTCTTTATTAGGAGTCACTAGTATTAAACGCTATTCCACATTGGTGACAGCTAAGTCACGTGGCGTGGAGCTATGTCTGCTAGCTGCTGTGACGGGTTTAATCGCGATATTTGGATTACTTTACCTGTACCATTCTAGCTCAATTGTTCGTATCCGGGCGCACTAAAAATCAAAGGCGATGCCACATGGCTTTTAATATCCGTCAGTTCTTTGGGTATGGGCTATTTAATTATGAATATCTTTGCAAAAAGGGCTAATCTATCAGGAGATGTTTGTGCTTCTTTATTTGGAGCCACTTCCATTTTTAACTTTTAAACATAGAAAAGTTGTTTTGTCTCTATCTTTTATCTGTTATATTGATTTTATTATTTGCGTATTTACATCACCGCATCTTTGCATTAACATTTGATGAAGGGTTTACCGAGCTACGAGGTTTTAATGCCAACCTGTATAATATACTCATGGCCATATTGATTTCTTGGTGATTGTTTTAGCTATAGATTTAGTTGGCTCTTTATTAATTTCTGCTTTGATCATCTTCCAGCCCTTTCAGCTATGAGGGCTATATCATAGTTTTCAAAAGCCGTTACGATTTGTTCGACAATTCTATCTGTTTTTATGTTCAGTTAGTGGATTACTTCTATCTCTTTATTGGGTTCACTGTAGGATCCACCATCGTACTAATGGATATGATCGCGTTTATTATTATATGGCTATGGATGGAGGATCGAAAATGAGAGAAAAATAATTGCGTTTCTCTTTGTTTTCTTATTGGTGGGCTTGCTCCACTGCTTTCAGCACACCTAAAAGTGATGCTCAAGTAGATTTGTTAATTATCCTCAACCATGGTGTATTCGAAAGTATCGCATATGATCGACGCAACACACAGGATTATATTGGTAAAACGGTTTGTATGAAAGGAATTATCGTCCACTTCAAAGATGAAAAGACCAAAGAAACCTATGTTTTCTTGTTTGATTATGGATGCTTTAAAATGTTGCCAACAAAGGTGTGAATTCAAATTAAAGAAAATACTAAACTGCCTCGAGACGGAACAGAAATCACCTTAAAAGGTGTGATGAGTTCCAACCCGATGATGTCAGTCGTTTCCGTATTAAAAGAGGCTGTTTTAGAAAAAGTAGAAGAAAGGGTTAAGTAACCTCTTCTTTTTTATAGATCAATTGGACCTCCTTTTAAGATAGCCTTTTTAAGCCGGTTACTACCTGCACCGCTTCTAACGTACCCTAAATAGTCGCCTTTTTTATTTCTTAGGGCATAATAGTTTACCAAAACATCCTGTCCTTGTTTTTCTGAAAAGAGAATTGCATAGAATTCTCTTACCCGTCTTAAAATCATGTATCAACAGACGCACCATTGGTTCCACACGCATTGGATGACAAGAATACGCAGGACGACCAAGTGCTCATTTGCGGACGAGTGAACAACATCCCTTCGTTAAAATATACATTGATGTCTTTTTCATCAACTAATGTAATTTCCATTGGTAAAAGTATTTAACATAGCCTTCAATTGTGCTCAAAGACATATGACCACCCGATATTTGAATCTCCTGATCATTCAAATCAAAAGCTTTATCTTCCTCACTTTCACTGATCCCAACGAGGCATTTCTAGCCATCAAACAAGGACCATAAGTAGGAAATCTTTAGCCATAGCCAACCATTCTTCTTCCTAAAATTGCTACACAAATGGGAAATAAAATATCTCTTCTTTGTAAATCATTTCATGAATACTGATCTAAAAGTAAGTTGTAAAGCCTTTCGATGTTTTTCATCTAAAATGAGAAAGTACATGGGATAATGAAGTCTTGATTTATCTTTCACACCCCACATCACTCTGATGGCCCCGGATAGTCATAATTAACTTAACAAAGGATCATATGGTTTCTTGTTTCTTTTTGTAGTGTCGAGTGATTTCTTGTAATTCTCTTAGTTGTTTTGTCTGAGTTGAAATTTCTGTTCCTTGATTCAATACTCGTTTGAATATGAGTCACCTTTTCCTCATAGCTCTATTTTCAAGACTCAGGATATGTAAAGGATGGCCTTTTTCTTGAATACACGCCTCTGTTTTGTTTGCTGTTTCTGATCAAAACCAGCTGTGGTCTCTTTTCCTTCTTTCTCGTTGTTGTTCCGTGAAATAAAGCAGAATGGACATCACAAAGCTTTTGAACGTCTTTCAACTTTTACTCCTTCTTGCAACAACGCCTGTTCAGCCTGAGCAATTTCAACCGCTGATACATCCTTGAAATGAGCTTTGAAATCTTGGCGAACCAGCTTCCATATCTTCTCCTTGTGTTAACCGTTGCACATAGCTTTTAACAGTGCCTCTCTTTCCCTTGAAACTTTGTATCCTTTGTTTCAGAAGAAAATTTCGGTTGATGAATCACTTCAAATCTCTTTTTCTTCTAAGGTCTTTATAATCTGATCCAGTGGAATAACTTTAGATCCTTTTTCAAGGTCATTATTTTCCCATTGTATTAAACATAATGGGGTTTACAATCTCACTAAATCCCTAAGTTTAATAAAAATTTCTTTTAATTCTGGGTATTGTTGTACAAGTGTAAAATACCGTTGCTTTCTAAGTCAATCACCTTTGTCATAAAAATCTCCTTTTGTCATCAGTATACTATCCAATTTAACAAACTATAGGAAAGATTATCTTAGCAATGATAAAATAGCCGTAATAAGGGAGAGAAAAGATGAAGAAAAATTTGGAAAATAGCGTATAGCATCTTACTGGTTAGCAGTATGGTTGCCGTCTATTTCTTACATCATTACCTAAATGGTCAACCAAATAAAGTAACAGAAATTCAACAACCATCCGAAAAGAAGAAACCACAAACCACTAAAACATCCGCCACCTTATTCATGGTAGGAGACTCTTTGATTCATAATTCCATCTACCGAGAAGCTAAGACAGGAAATACTTACGACTTTACCAAACAAATCGAACTCATTGGAAAAAGTGCCAAGCCCTATGACCTTCGCTATTACAATCAAGAAACTCTATTAGGAGGTACTGCTTTAGGACTCAGTAGCTATCCCTTGTTCAATTCTCCACAAGAGTGGGGTCAAAACATGATTGACCAGGGATTTAACCTAGTTTCTACAGCAACTAATCACTCCTTAGATAAAGGCGAAGCCGGTATTCTAGCTCAGAGAAAATTCTTTGATCGACACCCGGAAATTATTGCTGAAGGAACCTATGCTTCCAAAGAAGCCCAGCAAGCCATTCGTATTCATGAAGTTAATGGAATTAAATACGCCTTCTTTTCCTGGACCTATGGTATGAATGGTTTTAAAACTCCAGTCGGAAAAGAATATTTGGTCAATTGCTATGCAGGTCGAGAACAAGAAATGTTGAATCAAGTCAAAAAAGCCAAAGAAAAAGCCGATGTTGTTTTAGTAGCGATCCATTGGGGAATTGAATATCAAGCTCAGCCAAGCTCTGAACAAAAACGCTTAGCCCAAGAATTAGCGGATGCTGGTGCGGATATCATCATCGGCAATCATCCTCATACCATTCAACCTATTCAATGGCTTAATAATCATAAAAAGTATCGTTTTTCTACGCTTTTGGCAATATGATTAGTGATCAATGGAATCGTGAACAGTATGAATGGTTATATGGCTTTTATTGCATCAATAAAACCACCACAGATGGTATTTCCACCATTACTTTTTAGACAATTTTAAAAACAGAGTTCATTTACACTTATTCCAAACCACGCAATCATAACTTTAAGGTTTATCCTTACAGTCAACTAAGCACAAAACTATATCCCAATAAAGAAACTATGAACAAGACTTTAACTAAAATTTTAACTTCCTAGATCCCTCTATTCCCGTCAATAATATGCATTAAAAAGGTTATGTAAAAACCGCTGATGAAAAACATCGCAGGGTTACATAACCTCTTTTATATCTACGATTAGGTAAAGTTTCTAAAACAAAGTCTTTGGGCTGATCTACAAGCCCAGCCACTACAAGGCCAAAAAGAGCAATCACTAATGCAGGTAATAAATTCATAACCCGTATTTTATCAAAAGCCACATTTAAACCAATACACATAATTAAGACACCACCCATTAAAGTTAGATGATTTCAAAGTAGACGGATAAATCATGTCTCCAAATAAACTAAAAAGGGCTGTTAATCCGATTTGTAATAAGAACATCGGAACATTCGCAAAAATAGCTCCTTTTCCTAAAGAAGCACTCATTAAAGCCACTAAAATCAAATCAATGATCCCCTTTCCAATCAATAAAGAGTGATCACCACCAAGAGCATCCTGCACACACCAAAAATTCCATTATCAATAGCAATCATACAAGTGGTTGCCAAAAAGCTTGTACAAACTGAGGATCTTTCACATTTCCGGTCTTTTCTTAATAAATTCAGCCAAATGTTCTAATAAATTCTGAATGAAATAGCTCACCAATCAGGTTCCTAAAGGTAATCCAGCCAATAATAACATGATATTTTGTGTACGAAAAGGTGATTCCCTCAAATAAATCATGCCGGTAAAAACATTGGAAAGACCTAAAAATAATAGAAATACCCACCACCGTTAATAAAGCTTCTTATAATTTTTATTCAATCTAGGACCTAAATAATTCTATGATACCTCCAAGCAGACCAAGGGCTGTATCAATCACAGTTCCATCACAAACATAAAATTCCTCCATACAATTTTAAGAATACCATTATAAAGACAGAATTCCTGTTCATTTTTCATCAAAAATTGTATGATTCACTATTTAATTTTTGATAAATTCATTCTTTCATCCAGACTTCATTCACTTGATTCAGCAAAGGAAGAACGATCAAACCAAAGCGATGCTGAATTCTCATCTTCTTTAATATGAATTTCTTCTTGATCATCAGCTGAAACAAATACGTCCATTAAAATGAAGATGGCTCGATACTATTACCATCATGTCCATCAACCACCAACGTCTCAATAGAAAAAGGTTCTTTGATAATACTTGTATATGACTTAATCCTACTCTTCCCTAGCTTCTTTCAAAGCTACTCGTAAACATCTTCATCTCCATCACAATGACCACCTAACCAAGCATAAGACTGATTATGATAGGCCAATAAGACTTTTGTATGATCTTGGTTAACAATCCAGCAAGAAGCCGTAAAAATGTCCCACTTCATTTTCTCTTTGAAAGATATTCTCGATGTTTTAATGTTCCAAAATCCTTTTTATCTTTTTCTCTTGTTCATTAAAAGGAATATACACATAATTGTTGAATGAGTATGTTTACGGTCCATATAATTTCCTCCTTTGCTATTATAAAAAGATGTCACAAACTACAATTTGTCACATCTTCTTCCTGCTTTCAGTCATTCACTTTTTCTAACTCGAACTTCGTAAATACCATCACAATATAACCGATGAAATTGATTTTTCCTTCACCATATAGAAGGTAGTATCCTGAAATCTCATAACCAATAGGGATAAAAATAAATGGCTATATACCTTCTTTTCATGAAAATCTTTCATATAACTAAATCTATGTGAAATCAACAACAGGTATTCACACCTATCAAGCGACTTAGTATTTCTTTATTTTTGAATAGTATCACTTTGTAAATGATACTCTTTTCCATCTTGAAAACCACCCAGGATACTTTTATCCACTTTATAATCAACGGTCAGTTTAATTGGTGACATAAGAGTTTCTTTCATGACCAATTGTTTGATAGGTTTTTCGGATATATCATAAACTTCTTCCTTTAATTGAAGTGAGACGTTTTATATCAATCGGATGAAATTCTAGTCATAGAAAAAGAATTCTTTTCATTTTTAAATCTTCACTGGAGATTGGCTTTAATGAGCGAATAGGTAATACTTCATTTTGCGCTTTAGAATCACCAATAGAACCACTTTGAATAGATGACGGATTAGAGGTCATCTTACAACCTAAAAGTAGAACTAAGATACAACACAAAACAAGGCAAACAAAGCTGCTTTTAACGTGAAAGTAACTTCATATAACCCATCCGTAAATGATCCTACTTTCTGAAATATACCCTACCATTCAATAAATTTTTGCCTGTTCAATTGTTACAAGATTCCCGTGTACATCAAAGTATTTATATACATCCTTCATTATTAATATATGAATCAGTTTCTAAGATAATTCTTTCTCATTTTTCAATGGCGTAGACATTAGTATTAGAAAATAATATACATGCAGACAATTGTAAAGACCATAACGATTGACATTATAACATAGTTAACTTCTTTCTATTCAACATACATATTGAAATATTGATTTTTATGAATTCAAAATCGTTAATAGATATTTACTGACTCAAATTATTTTATAGATAATATTTCTAATCAGTATAAAAATCTCTGTCTTGTACCTTGCAATGTAACAACAAATACCATACCTCTTCATAGCCCACAACCTTCCTTATACATCTAAATTATATGACTATAACGTCCAAAAATGAAAGGCCTTACATTTTTAAAAATCTGCTGTAATAATCGTATTAGGATGTTTATTTATACCAGAGAAAATTTATCTTGGTTTTTAATTTTACACACTTTTCCAATTTTTAATTCTCTAAAATAAATTAAACTTTACATTATTCTTTTTCTGCCATTTGATTTTCTATTGAAAAATCCATAGTCTGGTAAATATATGATTCCTGCGTTAAAATTTCATGATAAATGAAAAAGAAGCACGATTTTCGTACTTCCCTAACCATAATGCCCTCGGCCGGACTCGAACCGGCACGGTATCTACTACCGGGGATTTTGGAGTCCCCTACGTCTACCAATTTCATCACGAGGGCGCTTAATTATTTTATCAAAAATCATTACCTATCTAGAACACTTTCTATATCTTTTTAGCTCAAAGCGGTATTTTTGTGGACAATTCGGGTATTTTGCATCCACTTCCTCTAAAACATGGATAAAGGCAAATCCGTAGAACCATCTCCATATAACATACGATAGACCACTACTTCTCCCCTGTTTCTGAATGGAGGCTATATCTTCAACCAAATAATCCCTTTCCCTTTAAAGTGATGATAAACGTGATAGTTAATTCTCTCATTCTTTATTTTTAATTTCTCCATAACAGATTGAACGGTTTTTGAAAATCTTCATTGGCCATAAGTTCCTTGGCTTGATTTAATAAATTTCCATCCATCTGTTTTACCTTTTCCATTAAATCACCTAAATTCTGATTCTCCGGAATCATATCTCTTACCTGATCTGCCACTTGTTGTAAAAACACCATCTTCCTATTACTTGAACCATCAGAATCTTTTCACAGCTTTCCGATTTCTTTCCCAATTCCTTGATCATCTTTTCCAAATGTTCATCCAGTTATCTTCTCCTACGTGCTTTCATTATACCTTAGCCGTTCTAAAAATAGATACCTCTTCTTAAGATTTAGCTCCAAACAATTTCTTTAAAGCAATAGGGGTGATAAAAGGACTGATTAAAATTAAGAAAATCACAGGCGTAAAGAATTCAGCCGTCAATAAACCTGCCGACAATCCCTTTTTCGCGCTGTAATCAAAGCCACTTCTCCACGAGCCATCATGCCCGATCCAATTTGCAAAGATTCTTGCTGATCAAACCCCAATAAACAAGCAATTCCACCACAACCGATCACTTTACCCATCATAGATACAATCACAAAAGCAATGGAAAACAATAATAAAGTCAGATTCATGGAATTAAAGTTGTTTTTAACCCAATACTGGCAAAAATACCGGTGCAAATACCATATATGAACTAATTTCAATTCTTCTTTCAATGTAAGTAGAATCATTTTAAAGTTACAAAGAACAACCCCGCACATGACGCTCCTGTAATATCCGCAATTCCAAAATACTTTTTCCGCTATATAAGCCATCATCAAGCAATACACAAGGAAGCTACAGAAACTCTTCTTTGTTTAGAATAACGAGCCGATAACCAGGCAAAGTTCGATAAATAATCATACCTAGCCCAATAGATAATGCGAAGAATAAGAAGGCCTTTAGAATAACCATACCAACACTCGCACTTGGATCTTTCGAGGCTCATCACCAGTGTTAAGACTATAATTCCAATCACATCATCAATGATAGCCGCTCCTGTAATAGTCGTTCCAACTTTTCCATTTAAAACCCCTAATTCCTTTAAGACAGCTACTGTAATAGAAACAGAAGTCGCAGACATGATCGTACCCACAAATAAGCCCTTTATCATTTGTTCAGAGCCAAATGTACCAAATCCGTAGAATAACATAAATAAAACGGTTCCAAAAACAATAGGAACGAAAACACCAGCACAGGCTATCAAAGTAGATTTTAGCCCCGTTTCTTTCAATTGTTTCAAGTCTGTTTCTAATCCAGCCTCAAACATCAACAATATGACCCCGATTTCCGCCAACTGATCAATAAAGTTCGTTTCTTTAACAATGGAAAAACAAGCCGGTCCAAGAATCAAACCCGCAAAAATCATACCAACCACTTCTGGAAGATTTAATTTCTTAGCACCAACACTAAATAATTTTGCCACGAACAAAATAATTGCTAAATTAAATAAGTATTCCATTTGATCTCCCTCTTTATTCTTAAACAGACTCCTTTTCGGGCCCTTAGCCTTCGAGTCCGTGACTATTATAAAACCAGCTTCTTAATTTTTCAAAATCAAAATAGGTATACTAATGGTATGAATTACGCTCTTTTTCTCAAGTGGATAATGCCCCTTTTTTATTTTAGCTTATGGCTTAGTCATCCCCAAGATAATTTAAGCGGTTTAGTCAATCAGTCTTACTTATATCAAGTATTCGCTTTTCTTATGGCTACACAAGTTTCTTACACTCTTTATCGCATACATTATCGAACCATCGCCATATTCCTATGGATTGCCTTGATTTCAACACTCTTTTTTTCTTATCTCAACCATCCACAAATCCATTTGGTTTTAGCTAATACTGCTTTTGTGTTATACACCTATCCTTTCTTAAGAAAATTTCAGTACTATCCTTCCACTTGGAAAATCATCAGTCTCCTACTAGCTTTAGCCGCTTTATCTATTGTCAGTCAAGGAACAATAACAGGATTAAGTGAGTATAGCTATTTAATCGCTCTTAGTTACTTTTTATAGTTTTCCAAGTCTCAAAAAGGGCCTTTAGCCCTTTAGTCCATTTTGTTGGCGTTCCATATTTTCAACAACCACATCATAAATGTCTCCAATCGATTGACCATACTCCAGAATTTGCCAAAGGCTGATTCGTATGAAAATGAATCTTAATCAAAGTATCATCTCCTACTACTAATAAACTATCCCTTCAAAATGTTCTGTAATATACTCATCAATTTCATCTTCATCTAGATTTTTGACCATCAATTAACAATTGCGTATCAAATTTAAATTCTAATGGTTCCATATTTTATTCTCCTTTTTAAAAACATTATACACCACTACTTAAGAGTGAAAACGAGATACTAGGTATTTCTAAAGAATCCTCTTTATCCGCCTCCAACTCAAAAGAATGTGTTTGTGTCCAATATCAGGCAATTCATCATCCACCAAATCCAAATCACTTGGTAGTAATAAAGAATCTGACAACGAAATCGATTTCGTTTCATCTTCTTCTAAATCCTCTATATTTAAAGATAACGAATCTTTTAATTCATCAATTAAATCTTTTTCTGCTCGGTACATCAGGCAACGCAAAAATCCAGAACATTTGAAAAATCCGGATTTTTTCATGTTCAAGCTGATGGGTTTTCAACCACTACTTCCCTTTTGAACCGGTTCTTCATTCTCTTCATCATAACTCATAAGCTTCTTTCAACAAGACCATTCCCTCTCCCTTTTGTACCAAAAGAGCCATATAAGGATCCCCTTGTAATTCAATCGTATCTTGTCCATGGTAAAGGTCCATTGAAGAATCTAAGTGCCAAGTATCTAGAGTCTCTACTTGATAGATTTCTTCAGCGTCAAGATGTAACTTCATTTCCGAAGGAGTATGGTAACCAAAGTACCGTAAGAAAACGCTAGGCTGTTCATTCTTTTTCTTCCTGTTTTAGCACTAAGGTATCCTTTAGCACTTGTGATGGTACTACAGGTTTCATCTTTTCTACGAAAGTTGCTAATAAAGATAACCGTTTTAACAAAGAATCTTGTACAAATAGATAAGCCCCTTTTAAAACAATATCCCACATGCGGCGAGTTACTTCTTCGGACATAATAGAATCTATATCCCTACCTTCATAACCATAAGAGCGAACTATTAACGGCTTATGATAGACCTTCAAAGCCTCTATTTCCATATCGTAATGATCACCAGCATTCCATTCAATATGTGTAAAAGCCGGATTTTCCATATCTTCTTGTTCCTTAGAAATGACACTTAAAACACGATGATCTTGATCTTTCACAATCTCTGCACCAAAGTCGAAGTCTTTCTTGGATACCATTTGTTTGGCATCGCTTAATTCCATGAGATATTCGTATAGATTGACAAATGTTTCAAAGCCTAACCAATCTAAACGAGAAATGATTGGGCTATTCCCCTCTTTAAATAAAATCAATTCTGCTTGGATATGAGCTTCTTGAAGACCAGAAATCACCTCTTCCAAATGTTCCCAATAAGCATCACCTAACTCCTCTTGTTCACTAGGAAGAGCTAAAAAGACTCAGATTCACCCATTTTTCCCACCCAATCAGCAGATACAAAATTTAAAGATCCTCTTCCGGATATTCTAACAAATATAATTCTTCTGTCCCAAGGGATGAAAAAGTGCCATCTTGATATAGAAATTCACTTCCTTGAACTTGAATCTGACCATGAAAATAACCTTTTTTCAACATCCATCGTTCCATGTTCTTGTAAACCAAAAATTACTTTGGAAAACATAATTGTACTTACCTCATATCTAGGCAAAAACAAGCTACATAGTTCCCATCCTCATACTGTGTATCTAAAATTTTACTCTCCCATTTGTGGTAAACCAACACTTTTGCCCTATTGGCTTTCCAACCATTTTGCTCAGGCTTTCAATTTAACTGGACGATAGAGGACTTGTTTATTTTTCTTCACTCATGTTCTTCTCCTTTATTTCAACTTCGGCAACTCCCATTTTCGATACGCCGCTACCAAACGTATAATCGCTATTAATATTGTACCAAATAACATCCAAATACTCACAGTTACTTGCATACGAATCAACCAAGTACAAACTAACGCTCCTATGATAGAAGCACTTGCATAAATATCCTTACGAAAAATTTGTGGTAATTCATTCACGATTACATCACGAACCAATCCTCCACCAACACCAGTCATCACTCCCGCTAGCACCAATAGAATTGCCACCTTCCGGGTATAAAGCGATATGCTTTGAGCGATCCCTACAACTGTAAAAATACCCAAAGCCAACAGAGTCCATCCATAACAAAACCATTCGTGCCTTTTTACGACGAAGGACATGTTCTCTACTTGAAAATAAACCACATAAAAAGAGATAATTCCAACCAGAATCGAAACTAATATATAGATGGGGTTTTGTAAAGAGGCAGGAGGGAATACCCCTAAAATAACATCTCGGATCAAACCGCCACAAGTCGCTGTAATTACCGCCAACATAGAAACTCCAAATAAATCTAGTTGTGAACGCATACCAATAATTGAACCTGATATAGCAAACGCAATCGTTCCTAGCATTTCCAAAATCCACTGAAAAGTCAAAAACGCATTCATATGCACTATTATGGCATAAAAACATCGGTTGAAACCGTGTTTTTAACTTTGAGTCGGTAAATATCCTCTGCTACAATTTGAAAGATTATAACGTTTTCGTACCATCTTGCGTCATGTAATATTGTTTCCTAGATGTCCCTTTTACTCAATTTTTTCTCCTTCATGATAAGAATCACGAACTACGTTGGCTTGATCTCCCAAGCTACGATATTCAAAAAATCTTTTGCCTTGGAAGGTTCCTTTCGTTGCACTTTAATGAGAAAGTTGACATTCCTTGGTCATTTTTAGTGGTTCGATACACAGGTTCTTCTGCAATCGTTCCACTGATTTCTACCACATTAGTATCACATAGCATTCCTCCTGGGCTTTATTGCCTCACCCTACTTCTTTTCCGAGGAATTTAGAATTCCTCCTCAAAAAATCTTTTCCGATTTCCTTTATTCCGCTTCCTTTCTGGTTGCAATCACTTTTTCTGATACATCATGAGGAGCTTGTTCATAACGATCAAAACTTAAAACATACGTTCCAACCCCTTGACTCATGGACCGTGAGTTCAGCATACGTCAACATTTCTGCCATTGGCACTTCTGCCTGAATGATTTGTTCACCTGTTTCATTCGCATTTACATCTGTAATCACGCCACGTCTCTTTGTGAAATCACCCATAATCGTCCCTGTATACTCTTCCGGAGCCATGACCGTCACCTTGCCAATCGGTTCCAATAAGACAGGTTTCGCCTTTGGTAACCCTGCCTGAACAGCCAAACGAGCCGCTTCTTTAAAGGCATTCTCTTTTGAATCTACCGGATGATAGGATCCATCGTATAAAGTTGCTTTAATACCAACCACTTTTATAACCGGCTAAAGGTCCTTTCTTCATAGCTTCACGCAAACCTGTTTCCGTTGGCACAAAGAATTGTTTTGGCACAGCACCACCAAATACTTCTTCTTCAAAAACCATTTCTTCACTATCGCATGGTTCAAAGCGTACCCATCATCACCAAATTGACCAGCACCACCATTTTTGTTTCTTATAGCGACCTTGTGCTTCAGCCGTTTGTGTGATTGTTTCACGTGATTGAATGATTGGAATGGAGTGGTGACCTGAACTTATATTTTGATTTCAATTTACTAAGAATCACATCAATATGTTGATCCCCCTAACCCATACAATACTTGTTCATGTGTTTCTTCATTATTCACAAAATGGATAGTCTTATCTTCTGACATCAAATTATGAATGCCCACTGATAATTTGTCTTCATCAGCCTTGAAACCGGGTGAATAGCATACCTAGCATTGGTTTTGGATACTCAATTTTCCGGATAAATTAGCTTTTGCTCGTGTTCCCAATGTCTCTCAGTTTCACTCTTTTGTAATTTCACAACCACTCCAATATCACCAGTGAATAACTTACCCACACCAATTTGATGATGCCATTTAAGACATACACTTGTAAACCTTTTCCGTGATTTCTTTCTCTGGGATTATACCATGAATCACTATTCAAAACACCCTCATCACCTTTTAGATAAGAGATCTTGCCCACATAAGGATCAACGATTGTCTCTTAAAGATGAAGGCGCTCAGCTTCTTGCTCATTCGTTTCTAACAGAACTGAATTTCCTTTGAGATCTTCCTTCTACATTTCCTTTTTCTGCATAGCTTTGGGAAGTATTCATGAATCAAATCAACAAACGTTCAATACCAGTCTGTTGATCAGCACTTCCGCAATAAACAGGGGCGAATCTCTCCTGAACGAACACCCAAACGTAAAGCCCTTAGCCAATTCATGCTCATCAAGGCCTCTCCGAGAAGAATTTTTCCATCAATTCATCATCACCCATCGCAATGGCTCACTGATTTCATTGTAATACGCTTCCACTTCATCTTTTAACTGATCGGTATCTGGCTCCGGTTTATTTGGACGATCATAATACCAGCTTTCTTACGAGAGAATCTTCACCGATCCTAAGACTTTTGCGATTTTCGATGATTGGTCTTTCAAATAAATCACCGATTTACCAAATTTTTCTCTTAATTCTTCATAACGTGTTTGGAAATCAGCCTGATCATCGTCTAATTTATTGATAAAGAGATGGTCGGTAATTGTTGTTTAAAGACCGCTTCTTTCCATACTCCAGATCGTTCTGATTTCAAAGATTCTTTTGCGTCCACAACAATCAAAGCATTATCACTTACTCTTAAACCGGTCGCCTCTTCACCTTGATAATCCAAATATCCCGGGGTATCAATAAAATTGATTTTTCATTTTCTTTCCAGAGAACAGAGCTACATGGCAATAAACCGATAACCCACGTTTTCCTTCTTCTGCATCATAATTTAAAGTGGTTGTTTTCCATCTTGGTTTTACCGTATTTATCAATTTCTTTAATGCTCATGGCCGCTTCAATTAAAGAAGACTTACCCGCTCCAGAGTGACCAAGAACAACAACATTACGAACCTCATTGGCTTTATAATCTCTTAATTGCATCTAGGATACCTCTCTACGCTAAAACGCCTTTCAAATCTTCAAAACATTCCTTGCGAACATAATGGATTGCTAATGGCCATTATGATCTTTAATAGTTCGATCGGCTCCTAAATGTAGTAAGGTTTGTACTAAACTTGGAATACCTGTATAAGCAGCTCTCATCAAAGCTGTACAGCCTTCAAAATCAGATTGATTCACATTAGCTCCATGATGAACCAATACTTCAACTACATCCATGCTGTAAGAATTCACTGCTTCCATCAAAGCTGTTCTTCCTTTTTCATCTTGTGAATTTACATCTGCCCCTTTTGAAATTAAATATTCAACCGTCTCTTTTTCACCTAATAAAGAGGCCCTAGCTAAAGCACTGCGCCCTTTATTATCACGAGCATTCACATCGGCACCAGCATGTTCTAACATCCGAACGATCTCCAAATGTCCCTTCTTAGCAGCTCCCATAATGGCTGTTTTATTATTTTTATCACGCATATCCACTTTAGCTCCATGATCCAGTAAAAAACGAACGATGTCTTCATAACCACGCTTAGCGCTTCTCATCAAAGCTGTTCTACCGTCTCCATTGGTGACATTCACATCAGCACCTTTAGCTATTGCACTACATACCTTCGCAAAATCACCACTCGCTGCAGCTTTGAAGGAATTCTAAGTTTGTCTGATCCATTTCTTTACCTCCTTGTCTCTCAAACGGGTGTAGAAAAAGTGAACCAAATAATTAGTCCACTTTGAAACCTACCATTGTCCGCACCAAAGCCCAAGATGACCCCTATGAGATGGAATCAATGAAAATGTTGTGTTTGAACGACCCTTTCCGCGACAGTCACCTCACTTTGGTTTTCTTCTAATTTCATTGTAAGCTTTTCCAAACAACTCAAGAGCTTTTTGAATCATTCTTATCAATCATTTCATTAAAATGATAAGCACTTCAAATCAAGATCATTTACATTCCAGATCGTATGATTCTTTTTGTCAGTTTTAAACGTTCTTTATAATCCGGTAGCCAAGATAGTAACACCTGATAAAACTTTAAACCATGATTTTGTACCACATGTGCAAATTCATGAGCTAAAACAACTTCTAACGCTAATTTAGGATAAAAATCAACTGTTGATTCAAATGAATTCGATTCGTTCTATGCTGAAAAAGATCCCCAGCGTGATTTCATCTTGGAAACATAGAAGAAGGTTTCTATCTACTCCTGCTCTTCTAATCATCGTAAGTTGCTCCGTACCGTCTTAGCTTCATTCAAAACACGAAAACGATAAAAAGGCTGCACCACGATCAAATTCTTTTTGTGTCAATTCAGGAATTGTAACCACATAACCGTCCTTGATTGGAGTAATATTTCTAACTTCTCCTCTTTTTAAAGTAACTAATCGCTTCTGACCAAAAATAGTTAGGTATCCGTCTTGAATACTGAGTCTTTCTCACTTTTGACTGATATTAGAATGTTGACGAATCCACAATTCCTTTGCTTGAATAAAATGAAAAATTTGTTCCTTTTCAACAAAACGATGACAATTAATTTGTATGAGATGAGTCTCCAATAACCCTTAAATACAAATGTCGAATATTTTTAACCTGGACTTGAATAGTATAAACTTCACTAACCAATGGTATATAAAAATTTTGTGTTTTGCATATTGAACTCATCCTTTCTATATGCTAGAATACTTAGGCATATGGCGGTTGTGGTGAAGTTGGCTAACACTCTGGTTAGTGGCTCCAGCATTCGCGAGTTCAGTCTCGTCAATCGCCCTTATGATGTAAAAGCCCTTATTCTAAGGGCTTTTCTTATTTATCGGTATACAGTGAGTCTATACATCCGTTCTATCTATTTTTCAGCTAAATACCGATTGGTCCTTCCTTTGATCCGGTTTAGATGGACGACAACGGTCAACACTGATTTCACCATTCACAAGCATTTGTGCCATGGCATCACAACCAGGAGTTCCACATGCCCCACAATTCAAACCTGGTAGAAGAGCACGAACATCTTCTACTCGTGTATCCGACTTCACCGCAAACTTCTTAGAAGCAAAGGACAAAATAGCCCCCAACAAGCTCCTAAAACGATCATTAAGACTGTCGGATGAGACAAATTGCATATTATTTTCCTCTCTCTACTTTACTTTCTTTGTATAAATGACGTACTTACTAACCGATAGACCGCACGCTTCACAATCCGGTTTTATATTTTTCACACCTTTGGAACTGGTGTTTTATGATTAGCTCTTAATAGCCAAACATTTAAACCCACTAATCCAACGGCAATCAGCGCCGCAACCACTCCTGCCGGCATTAAACCAAACCCGCTAAAGCGAGAAAGCAACCATAATAGCCGCACAAATCATTGCAATTGATTTCAGCGAAATGCCTTTGGAATATCATTTTGATTTGAAGACGTGTACGAATCGAAGCGAAAAGTGATAACATTAGTGCAAAACCAGCTGGAATCGCAATAGAATTAACCATTGTATGAACAAATCATAACCTTGTGCAATGTTATCTTGAGCAACGAATAAAAACCGCACAATTGGTTCGTAATCAATGGAAGATAAATGCCTAAACTCTTATACAAAGCCGGCGCGCTCTTTTTAATAAACAACTCCACAAATTGAACAAAGGCAGCAATCAATAAGATAAAGGTAATCAACTCCATATATTCAATGTGAAATGGAACCAATACATAATGATAAATCGTCCAAGCAATAACGGATGATCCGAAAATAACGAATATCACCGCAACTCCCATGCCTAAAGCCGATTCCAACTTGGTGGAAACCCCATAAAAAGGACACATACCTAAAAACTTTGTCAGGATGATATTGTTAATGAATAAACCACCAATCAATAAAGTAAATAAATCCATTTTTGTTACCTCTCTTTCCTTGTACAGCTAATCTATTTTTATAATTATGCCACTAATGCCGCAATACATGCAAAAGTAATAAAAGGCCCCAAACTGTTCTGTAATAATGGAATTTCAAACGCCTATCGGAATCAATTGAACTTTGAAAAATCAACTGATCAGTAAAAAGGATTTGATAAGGATAAAATCCTGTTCCTACAATTTGACGAATCACCGCCATGCACATAAAAGCTCCCGTATAGGCTAACCCCATTTGGAAACCATCTTTGACAGAATCTACCACATTGTTCTTACAAGCAAACGCTTCGGCACGACCTAAGATAATACAGTTCACTGTAATCAAATCCAAGAAAGCACCCAATGCTGTAAACAAGGTTGGAGTAAAAGCATGCATCAACATTGATAAAACCGTTACCAAAGTAGCAATAATAGTAATATAAACAGGAATGTGAATATCATCTGGCGTGATGTGGCGAACCATGGATACCAACATATTCGATAATACCAATACAAAGATAACAGCAATCCCCATACCAAGAGCATTATTCAAACTGGTAAGAAATTGCCAGCGTTGAACACAAACCAAGATACATACTAAACACGGGACTTTCGGAGATTAAACGACCTAGGAATCCTTGTTTTTTAACTTGTTTTTCACTCATAATTCCTCCTATTTACCAGCCTCTTGTAAAGCTGTAAACACCATCGCTTGTAAGGCTTTCGATGTATAAGTCGCTCCACTGACCGCATCAATCGTCGATTCCATCGTGGCTCCCTTCATACTACTTTAATTCTTGTGCTTGCGTTGCCTTATCTCCCACTCCTTCGGTATCCCAAAAAGAATCAATCTCTATACTCTTAATGGTCTTCTTATCTATCTTCACCGTTGCCTTAGTAACGCCTTCAAACCCTTTCGCTTCACAAGCATATACACCAGCACTCTTCTTGCTACATTTAGCTTTATTCTCACTAAAATCGCTGTCCTTTAATGCTTTTGCTTTTGGCTTCTCAGCTTCTTTAGGTTTCGCATTTGGATCATAACTGATACCCTTAATTTCATTGAAAACAGCCTTCGCTGCATTAAATCCATCACTAACCCCCATGGTTGTTACCGTTGCCCCGGAAATCAATTCCACCGAATCTTTTGAAGTCAATTTTTCATTTTATCAACATATGCCGCATCAAAGGCTTTGGATCCTTTACCCTTAGTCTCATTTTCTTCAATGGCCCCATAACCAGCTACAGTTCCATCATTGTTAAAGCCGACAATGAATGTAAATCCATCCGCATTATAACCTTTCACCTTTAAAGTAAACGCTAATCCTTTATCTTTTGCCTCATAGACTCCAGTAATCAAGCCCGTTTTATCCTTGGATAAATATTGCGAACTGACATCCGAGAAAACTCCTCCAGACCAAATCATTTCCAGATTTGATTTCACTGCCGCAATAGCATTTTCTTTGATTTTAGGTTCTGTCACTGCATTAACTAAAGCTAATGCCAAACCACAAACAGCACATAAGCCAGCTAATAGGATTGTTTTATAAATACCTGAAAACTCTTTCTTACTCATAATTCCTCCTATTTACCAGCCTCTTGTAAAGCTGTAAACACCATCGCTTGTAAGGCTTTCGATGTATAAGTCGCTCCACTGACCGCATCAATCGTCGATTCCATCGTGAGCTCCTTCATACTTCTTTAATTCTTGTGCTTGCGTTGCCTTATCTCCCACTCCTTCGGTATCCCCAAAAGAATCAATCTCTATACTCTTAATGGTCTTCTTATCTATCTTCACCGTTGTCTATGCGCCTTCAAACCCTTTCGCTTCACAAGCATATACACCAGCACTCTTCTTACTACATTTAGCTTTATTCTCACTAAAATCGCTGTCCTTTAATGCTTTCGCTTTTGGCTTCTCAGCTTCTTTCTTTTCGGTGGCTTTTGGTCCTTGTGCCTGCACTTTCTTTTTCTTTAAGACCGGCACCAACTAAGACCGGCAAAAAGAAGACATATGCCAACTACGATTGCTGCATGACGCCAAATCCGCTTGAAATCTTTCACTTGGCTTCCATCAACCATCTTATCAATGGCCGGTGTTAACATATTCATCAACAAGATAGAAAATAATACACCATCCGGTAAATTAGCCTTCCAACGAATTAATAAAGTTAATGTAGCCGCTCCTATTGCAAACACATACTTACCAGCCGGGCTGACTGGCAGAGTTACCGGATCTGTTAACATGAACACCGCTCCAAAAACAACACCGCCACCAAGCACTTGACTATCGCAAACTTAATGGCATTACCATCGAAATAAACCGGTGATCAAACTCATACAGAAGATAGCCACTAAATAGGTACAGGTCAATCTCCAATCAATGCTTTTCGATAAATCAAATATCCACCTACTAATAAAATGACTAATGCAAAAACTAGCTCCGATTGTGCTGTAATAGTACCTAAAAACATGCCTACAAAGCCGTTAAATGGTTTGTAAAAACCGCTTCAAATGCAGAGACTGAATGACCCAATTTAAGACTAGACAAAGTAGCCATCAGGGTAGCTCCGTCATAAAAATCTTCCGATACACTCGTCGCAAAGAATTCATAATGATTGCTTCTGCAAACGCTGCCGGATTGAAAAATGTTTTGACCTAAAACCCAGCAAAAATTAATTTGCCAAATAATACTGCATGATAGTCGCAATGACCAACGCATAATAACTAACATTGATACGAGTGATCAAGGTAATAATCAACGCTGTGAGTCCAAACACGAGAATGTTTCAAAAGAATTCTAGCATCCTTCTTCATCACTTTAAAATAGATGGCTTCTGTCAAAATAGCCGTTGTACAAGTCATCATGGCCATCAGCCCCAATTCATAAGCTATAATTCCAACCATTATTAAATCCATGCAAATGATGGCATAGGCCAAAACCACCAGTAACCCAAGGCCAACATCCATCATAATGCTATCAGTGGAACGTTTTGCTCGATAGTTAGGAGCAGGATTAAACAAAGAATTTCATACCTTATTTCCCCTTTAGCAGCTTTCATCTTTGCCCCAACAAACGTCTTAGCACGACGCATCTTTTCGGTCATATCAATCTTAGAGGGACAAACATACGTACATAAACCACATTCAATACAATCCGTTACTCTTAGCTTGACTAAATGATCATAATCTACCACTTTATGCTCATCCGCAATACGCACTGGTTCTAACCCCATCAGGCAATGAGTCCACACAGCTCCACAACGTAGACAATTGATAGCCTCTTCTTTAATATGTTTCTGTGACTGTAACGCCATTGGTGCTTTGAGAAATAGACCATTGATTATTTGGAATGGCACGCCCCATCATCGGACCACCATTGATCATCAAAATATCTTCAATCCCTTCCTTTACACCACCAACCGCTTTTAACAACTCACCAGAAATCGTTTCCTACTGGAACATAGACAGTTGAGGGTTTCTTAACAGCATCTCCGGAAACCGTTACATATTTATGCGTAATTGGCATACCGGTAACCAATGCTTTCCCTAAAGCAATAGCCGTATTCGCATTATTAACAATTAAGCCAATTTCACTTGGTAACCGATCATAATTTTTCTTCGTAAGTTGGTAAGCTAATGTTCTTTCATATCCCATCGGATACACATCAGGAAAACCGCCCTTAATCTCAACTCCACTTTCCACAAAAAGCTTCTTCCAACTTGGCAATCATTTCTTTTTATCTTCCTTAATAGCCACCACAGCCTTAGGAGCCGCCGATAACTTCCAAAGAGCCAAAACACCTAATTTGAAAGAATCATATTTTCTTCATAGCCTTATAATCAGCTGTTAAGAAGGGTTCACATTCGACTGCATTAATAATCAACATATCAATGCCATCCACCTTCATATATTTAACATAGGTTGGAAAACCGGCTCCACCAAGACCCATGATTCCTGCATTCTTCACGAAATCTAATAACTCTTCACGGCTGGCTTTGGTGTAATCAAGAGGCACGAATGATTGGACAGACTCACTCTTATGATCATTCACAATATGCAAGTGTTTGTGAAGACGACCATCTCCTCCTACCATTTTCTTTCTTCTGTCACTGTACCGGATATTGGCGAGAATACAGGAAGATAAAAATGATCATTTCTTTCTGCTAGTTTTGTACCAATTTTCACTTCCGATCCAATCTCGACACATAATGTCATATCTGTCGGACCGCTGGCAATCGGCACCCATACATCATTAGGATCAATCGAATGATTAACAACCACTGATGTTGTTAACTCTTTATGGCCATTTAAATGACTCTTCATAGGCCCTTTAAAAATCGACATAATATCTAAGTCCTTTCCCCGAATTCGCCTAATATTATACCACAGTTCAAGTTTTTATACCTTGCCTCTTAGAATGTGATACACTAGTCCTATATGAATCAATTACGTAGAAAAAAGTTAGTGATCCTCTTAAGCATGACTCTATTCGCCGCTTGCTCCAATCCCAAAGTAACTACCTATAAAAACGTTAGTTATGATGCTGGGTTTGATACCGTCTATGCTTACTTGAGAATACTAAGAAAGAAGAAGAGGCCAAAAATAACTTTAATGAAAGTGCCAAACTCTCAAATATTACAACAATTTATTTGATATTTATCATAATTATCCTGGTCTTAATAACATCAAAACCATCAATGATGAAGCAGGTAAAAAGCCGTTGTTGTGGATCAGGCTATTGATTTATTGAAAAGAAGCCAAAAAGTTTTATGAATTATCCCATGAGAATTCGATATCACAATGGGGCCACTTTAAAACTTTGGCGCAATGTCAGAAGAAGGCATCGAATTAAACAAACAAGGCAAAAAGGAGCTCTTCCATCAAAAGCAGAATTAGAAGCCACCAAAGCACATCGCGGTTGGGATAAAATTCAGATTAACGAAGAGACCGTCTGCATCACCGATCCTAAAGTTAGCTTGGATGTAGGGTCTATCGGTAAAGGAATGGCAACTGAGTTGGTGCAAAAGCCATGGAAAAACAGGGAGTTCAATCGGGATATATCAATGTGAGGCGGTAACATTCTGCACCATTGGTTCAAAACCAAATAACGAGCCTTGGTCTGTTGGCATTACCGATCCAAAAGGACAACTAACCAATGGTTTAGTAGCGTTTAAAACAAGGCAATTTTTCTTTTGTGACATCAGGGGATTACGAACGTTATTACATCGCTTCCGATGGCAAAACTTACACTCATATTATTGATCCGAAAACATTATTTCCTGCTAATAACACCGTTCCGTCACTATTTTAACCGTCCGACTCCGGTTTAGCGGATGCAATGAGCACCAGTCTATTTACCCTCAGCATTGAAGATGGTAAAAATTAGTGGAAAGAGTCAAGCAAGAAACCGGTCAAAAATCCATGTTGTGGGTGATGAACTCGATAAAGTACAAGACAGAATTATACGATGGTAGGTCAATACGCCATTTCATATACCGATGGTCTAAAAGATCAATTAACCTTTAGTAAATAAACAATATATAAGCTGATGATCAACGGTTCAAAAATAGTGTTGGTATAATCCAACACTATTTTTAAATAAAAATAAGCGATATTATCTTTAATCCATGAAAATATCATTTTTATATTTCTTTCCAATTTCGGATATCTTTTTATCGTTCAGGCATAATCAGTGCCGCAATAATATAAGCTAAAATTCCACTTCCACCCAGTAAGCGAAAAAGAACCCAAAAGCAATCTGACAATAGTAGGATCCAACTCAAAATACTCTGCAATACCACCACATACTCCCAATAACTTTCTATCTTCACTTCTTGTTAATTTTTCATATTCGTTTTCTTCTCCAATTTATATTTTCTCTATTCTATCTATACGATAAAAAGACGACTAAAAACACATTTCTTAATCACTTTATTTTTATAAAGTCTGATGCGATATAGGCTAAAAATTCATAAAAAAAGATGCTACTGTGTGTAGCAAACTTCTTTGATAGCCACTTTTTTACAGTAAAGCATCTTTTTAAAATCACTTGTGTTCAGCCACTAAAGTATCACTGCCAATTTACCAAAGACAACTGTATCCACCACGCGTTACCGCCTAAACGGTTTCCACCATGAATACCACCAGTCACTTCCCAGCCGCATACAAACCGGCGATAGGAGTCTTCGATTCATTTAGAACGTGTCCTTTAGCATCAATGGTCACACCACCCATTGTATGGTGAATACAAGCTTGTCTAGGTGTTGCAACCCATGGACCTTTCGTCAACTTAGTTGAGTATAATGTTCTACCAAATTCATCCTTTCCAGAATCTACGGATGCGTTGAAACGATCCACTGTAGCCTTTAAGTCGGCCGGATTCATTTTCAATTTCTGAGCCAACTCTTCTAAAGTATCTGCCGTGACAACATAACCGTGTTCCACTAAATGTTGGAAAAGTAAATCCATCCGCCGAACGCCAGTTAGGATCCTTCACGTCTTTATACCCAGCACCATCAGCCGATTCAAGCATAGAATGTCGCATCCTTTTGTTTCAAAAACATTTAAGCAAATTTCATCACGACGACCATCTTCACGAACAAATCTCTTACCTTCTTTATTCACAAAAATCAGTTGGTCGGTTCCTGAAGCATTACGAGGTGGATACTTGGTAATTTGTCCATCTTTCGTATTCCCAAATACAACAATTGAATTTGATCCATGTCCGTCAAAAGAAGCCCCGGCCTCTTTCGCCATCTTAATACCATCTCCTTGGGAAGCAGAGAAGCGATTGGTGGTAGCAACCTTGCTAAGATCTTGCCACTTACCGGACTTGTTGTATTCCTGAACCATCTTAGAATTGGCCGCAAAACCGCCTGTAGCTAAGATAACGCCATCCTTCGCATTCACTTTAAATTCTTTCTTCGTATGATTGTCAACAACCGTTGCACCGACTACTTTTCCATCTTTCACAATCAATTTCGAAGCGGTTTGCTTCATTCAAGAAGGTAATTTTATCCTTTAAAGTTTTCCAATTGTTTTGCATAAACAGACATAAATCCTGTTCCCATAGGCATGGTAGAAGTGTGTGTTCTTTGCCACAAAGAACCAGCCCCTTGACTGATCGTACCCTTGAAAGACATTCCCATCTTCTTAATCCAAACCATTCCCTCATAGGATTGGTAGCATAACACTTTCACTAAATCAAGATTAGCCACTTTATCTCCATTAATCCAGGGTTTGTAAAGCATACCATTCTCTTTTGTATCAAACAAGTCTTTTTCTTCCATTTGCCTTATAAGCATTCCATTGTTTCCGAACTTCTGCCTGCAAAGCTTTATGTGATTCATTCACCGGTTTTTCATTTTAAAAGCTTTTTCAATCGTGGTCTTAACAGAAGCACTCATTATCGCTTTGGATTGTAATTCTTTATCCGGAGCATTATAAATAGCTCCACAAACCAAAGTATCGCCGCCAATTTCACCTGATTTCTCAACAATGACAACACGCTTTCCTTTTGCGCCGCTTCTAAGGCAGCCGCCAAACCAGCACCTCCGCCTCCAAGAACAACGACATCCGCAGACACATCTTTACGAGTTTCATACGAAACCGCTTTCTTAAAAGAATCCGGATTACCTCCAGCCTCTTTAATGGCTTTTTCCACACCACGAATCACTGCTGCTGAAGTAATCGTCGCCCCTGTTACATTATCTACTTTTCAGGCTTTTGATTCTTCACGATTTCCTTTGGAATCAATTCCACGAGCCATTCCACCCACACGAACTACCTGACCTTTATTGTCTTTTTAATTCTCCACCAATGTCGGGTTTCCAGAATGCTTTCGTTGCTAACACTCTTAATGCTTGATTTCATCACTTCAACAGAGACTTCCACCTTGTCGTTCATACCCCATTTCACTGGCCGTGTACGTTTCCGGCTTTCATCTTGGAAGAAGTAGTGGCACTTTTTGAACATCCCAAAACAGATGCTGCAAAGAAGTACGGATAATAAAGTTTTACTTACTTTCTTCATCTATTAGACCTCCCATATATACTTCCATGATAGTTCCTTTTTCACAAAATGTAACCCCTTTCTATTAAGATACCATAGCTACGCTTTCTTCATAAATCCAATGATAAATCCGTCATCGCAAACACAATCCAGCTCATCCCAATGTCAGAAAAATGGTAATGCGTGACTAATAGCTATTAGAGTAGAATAGACCACTCTGATTGTGTGAAAAAGCCCAAGACAGCAATCACCAGATCCAATCCGCTGACCAAGGTTGTAAAGACATGGTCATTTCAAAAACTCTTTTTTCGATATCAAAATATTTGCATAACCCCAATAGAATCAGCACAATCGTCAATGGATATAAAACATCAAAAAGGAACAGATACTTTCATAATGACATTCAAACCGGCATTCGCAATCACAAAGAAACAATCGAAAAGATAAAAGCCCATTTTCGATACGAACCAAACTTGGAAATAGTTTTGGTGAAAGTTTCTGAAATAGACGTCACCAAAACCAATCGAAGTCTTCAAACAAGCAATCGGATGATACAACCAAGAAGAATCCCACCAGCAAGACCAAAAATAATTTTTGCGATTGCAAATAAAGCAATACCCCCATCCGAGCTAATACCAATCTGATTTACCGACTGCGCTCCATAAGTGTTAAGATAAAATAAATTAAAAACATGAAAAATGACGATATGAATCCAGATTTCATCGTAGCTTTTTCGATATCATCCCTTTTTAATACCAAGATTACGAATCCATCAATCAAAATAATACCAAAAGCTAAAAGAAAGCTAACGCATCCAGCTAGTATAACCCTCTAAAAACCGTAAAAAGGCCTGGTGTACATACTTGCCACTCGGTAAAACGCTCGCCGTTTTCCCCATAGGGAAAAAGAAGCGCAGCTAGCATCAATATCGAAAGAAAAGATAAAAATAAAGAGTTTAATGGTTTACCAACCCACGTCAAAATCTTGGATGGTCGTAAACTGAAATAAGAACAACCACAAAAACACAAAAATGAAAAAGCACTAAAAACCCATTGTGTATTCTCTTTTAATAAAGGAACAATACCAACCTGAAAAAGACACCGTAGCAGCACGCGTATCGCAAATAAAGGCCCAATACACAAATATAATAAAACAGTAAAAATAAGCAAATTTAGAGCCCACCAAAGAACTCATGGAAAATACATCTTTACTATTTGTTTTCGCTAAAAGTCACAATCCCCAACAAAGGTAACTTAACCCCTGTTACACAAAACCCAATCGTAGCAAAATACTCATTGATCCCTGCTTGTTGCCCCTATACTCACAGGAAAAATTAAATTGCTCAGCCCCTAAAAACAATCAAATAACATGGATGCTACAACAATTGTCTCTTTTTATACTCAACCTTGTTTTCAACTCATCTCTCCCTTTTCTGAAACTTTTTCTTTATCATATCATATCCTGTCTATCTCAAAACCAAAAGCCTTCTCAGTGACTATGATTTCATGACTCTCCATAATGGTCTTTAGGGAAACGATGAACGGAACGAAAAATAAAGGGAATAGAAAAAAGCCCACTCAAAATTTCAGATACAGCTTGTGCCATCCAATCCTTTTAAACCCCACAAAGATGAAAATAATACAATCACAGGAATTAAAACTCCGCCACTACGCAATGCCGAAAGAATGGTGGCAATTCCACTTTCTCCAATCGCTTGAAACATCATTGCTCCAAACGAAGCTAGTGGCATAAACACAAAACTAACACAAAGAAACCGCAAAGCTACTTTTCCCAATAGCAATCACTTCCGGATCATTTCGAAACAAATGTACTAAAGTTTTCCGCATGAAAGAAAGTAATGAAAGCAAGAGCCAGCATCAAAGAAGAAGCGATCATCAAAGAAAACTTCAGTCCTTCTTTCACTCGAGAATAGTATTTAGCCCCCATAGTTAAACGCTGCCACCGGTTGTAAGCCTTGACCAATTCCGATCGCAATACAAAACATCAGATTCACCACTCGAGTCGCAACTGAAATTGCCGCCACCGCCGCATCTCCATACATCGCTACCGAACCATTTAACACCATGGTTGAAATCGAATTTAATCCTTGTCTTGCCAAAGATGGAATCCCACAGGTCAAGATATAATATTTTGACGCCTTTCCTAAAATATTGCAGACCTAATTTTGCTTGCGTTTTCCCTTGAATAAAAAGCAACATTAGAATTAATAAAGAAATATACTGAGAAATCGTTGTACTTAATCCACTCCACCAATTCCCATATGAAAAATATGCACCAAAAAGATAATCACCGAAGATATTTAAAACTCCTCCAAAGGTTAACCCAATCATCGCAGCCATTCCTTCATAACGAAGAATATTATTACAAACACAAGAAGCTGTAAAAGCCGGTGCCGCAATCAATATATACCAGCCATAAATACGAGCATACGGAAGAATCGTTTCCGTAGACCCCATTAACCGTAACATCGGATCCAAAAACGATAATCCGAAAATCATACTTAAAATGCCCACCAAAATAGAAAGCCAAAAAGAAGTCGCCCCGTATTCACGAGCTCCTTCTTTATTTTCACTTCCCAATAATCGAAATATTCGAGGCCTGCCCATGACCAAACATAAAACCCAAGGCCTGCAAGATAGACATGATAGCAACCACAATCCCTGTCGCAGCCGTAGCCGAAGTATTGATTGTTCCTACAAAATAAGTGTCCGCCATATTATAAATATTGGTCACTAACATCGAGATGATGGTCGGTGGCTAAAGAAATGATCAATCGGTTAACAGGCGTTTTTGTCATACGGATATATTGACTGTTATGTCTGTCGTTCATCTATATCCTACCTTTCCGTTTATTTCACCGGTTTACCAATAATCGAAACATATTTGCTTTATACACTTCTACTCCAGGCTGATTGAAAGGATTAACATCAATCATATAACAAGTCATCGCAGTCGCCAAAAAGAAGAAATAGCACAGATAACCAAAACTATATGCCGACATATCTTCTATAGAAATCACCACATTTGGCACTTTACCAACTTCCGCATGAGCTTCTAGGTGCCTTGTTCAGCCATCTTATTGATCCAGTCAACACTCTTACCGCTCAAATAGTTCATACCATCTAAATTTTGCTCATCATATGGAACCAAGACTTCTTTTTGTGGTTGATTCACATGAAGAATCGTTTCAAATAAAACTTTCTTCCCTTCTTGAATAAATTGTCCTAAAGAATGTAAATCCGTTGAAAAATTAGCTGAATCGGCAAATACTTCGACCATCTTTTCCCTTCACTTTCTCCTAATAGCTGTTTCACCATTCAGCCAACATAGCTAGTTGAGGTTCATAAGTCACAAAACATCTCTACGTTATAGCCTTGATTTTTGTAAGATACGACGACTACACCGTATATTGATACGCTGGATTATCGTGCAAATTCGCTGTATTTAACTCCTCATACGCTTTCACTAATCCATCATAGACTTCATCAATATCAATCCCCATGATAGCCATTGGAACCAATCCAACTGAGGTAATAACAGAAAAACGACCGCCAATATTATCTGGAATCACAAACGTTTTTATAACCCTCTTGATTGCTTAAAGTCTTTAGTACCTCGTTGCTTATCCGTTGTTGCAATAATTCGTGTCTTACATTCCTCTTTGCCATACTTCTTTTCCATGAATTCTTTCAACAAGCGAAAGGAAAGCGCTGTTTCTGTCGTGGTTCCGGACTTCGAAATCACATTCAAAACAACCGATTTATTGTCAATATATTTCCAACACTTGTGCAACATAGGGTCGAAGAAAAGTATTCCCAATAAAAATAACTTCGTCTTATTATCAGAATATAATCCTTGAATCATCTCAATAGCAGCCCGAGCTCCTAAATAAGATCCTCCGATACCACAAACTACTAATACTTCCGCCTTATCCTTTACCTTCGCTGCCACTTCTTTAATTTGTTCAAATTCGTCACGATCATAATTCTTAGCTCAATGAGACCCAGCCCATAAAAATCATTCCCCAGCTCCTGTTTTTGATTCATAATAGCTTGGTGAGTTTATTGATTTTTCTTGATAAGAAAAATATCTTCTTTTAATTCCATGATTGACATCTAATTTCATCATAATCCCATCTCCCCTTTTAGCTTCTTCAATCCATTTATCCAATTGAACCTCAATACTGTGAAATCCCATTCTCATCAGAGGCAAACTTGGTTTATCGTCTTTTAAACTTGAATGACGTTGATGAAAACGCCGCTTTTGAAGAGCTTTCAAACTGAGTTTTGCCTGATTGCTTTTTTCATCTAAATCAATGATTTTTACCCTAACGACTTGACCGACTTCTACAAAAGAATGAATATTCTTCACAAAGCCATCTGAAATTTCCGATATATGGATCAATCCACTTGAGATTCTTATCAATAGCCACGAAAGCTCCATAAGGCTGTAAACCAGTTACTTTTCCTTCTACAATTTGCCCGACTTTATATTCCATTTTCACCCCTATCGCTAATAAGTATAGCACAACCGCCAATCACTTCAGTGGACAATCCAAAAAACTTAAGAGTAGGATATATACGTATTAAAGAGGAGAAAATGATAACGTATGCCCGATGTTATTGATAAAATTGCACTTGACTCGGAAAGAAAAGAACTTTTAAAAAGAATTCAACACACCTTAGATAAAATCAGACCCTATATCCAAGCGGATGGAGGTGATTGTGATGGTTGGTTTTGATGACGGAACAGTCATTATTTCCATGACCGGCGCGTGTCAAGGCTGTGGTATCGTGATATCACTTTAAACGATGGTATCAAGGCCATTTTAATGGATGAAGTTCCTGAAGTAAAAGATGTTAAAATGCTTGAACCAGATCCATACACAGAATTTACCCCTTATTACTAAACAAAAAAGGCTAAATCACTAGCCTTTTAATTTGATTTTTTTCTCTTCCAAACGTTCGTTTGTCTTATTACGAACCAGTATATAAATCACCGAAAAATAGCGGAACACCAATCACCATTCCTACAATCCCAAATAACGCTCCACCGGCAATAATGAAAACACTGACCCAAATAGAAGGTAGACCAACTGCGGAACCTAGAATTCTTGGTCTATGATATTGCCATCCACTTGTTGTAAAACAAAGATGAAGATGCCTAAAGTTAATCCTCGCAACGGATGAATCAAAGCCACCATGATGGTTAATGGAATACCACCGATAAATGGTCCAAACACCGGAATCATATTAGTAACGCCAACAATCACCGATACCAATGGGAGCATGGAATCCCTAAAATTAAACATCCCACGCAACAAATGATACCAATAATCAAAAGAATCCAAGGCTTTTGCCGGCAATAAAATTATTAAAATTATCAGTAATCATGCGACATACCTTAAAAAGCTGGTAGCCCTCTTTTAAAAGGAATGACTGAAAACACCACTTTGCGCAATTGTGACTTCAACTTTTCTTCATCCAACAAAATATAAAAAGCAATAATCACACCAATAAAAGAAATCTAAAATACCTCTTGCAAACGATACCGCCGAATAGTACAACTGACTCAATCCACCGGCGCTATTTAATGTTAACCACCTTTGCAAAGATTGTACAAACGTTTGTAAGGCTTCATTAAGGTATTTCCATACTTCATTGAGATTCAGCGGTAAACTTTCCAAATACCGATATCCTGATTGCATATACCTAGGGAACGCACTCGAAAACGTTTGGACACTGGCATATAATTGAGGAATCAAAATAGCAAAAGAAAGCCACTAACACTCAATAAAAACACCAAAATAGATACCAAACTGGCAAATACCCGTAATCCTGGCACTCCAGTGAACTGATTTTTAATACATTATATTCCACGATTTTTCGAATAGGGTTCAACAAAAATGCGAACACAAAGCCAAATACAAATGGCATTAAAGCCCTAACAACATTAGACCATAATTGCGCAAGCGGTATGCATAGCTAATTGCAAAATAAAATACAATCAATATCATCCCGGAAATCGTAATTGCTCGTATCAATTCTTTTTGTTTCCGGTTTTATATCCAATTCATAAGCACTCCTTTTTGCTTATTATAACGTAGAACACTTCATTTGACAGTCCATTTTTACATGCTATAAAAATAAAAGTCTTTTATCAAGAATGAGGAAGAGGGTCAGCTCTATGATCTCATACCAACCCGCATCAGCAAGGTAGTCAGCTGACAACGATGAAGAAAGAGAAAAGATTTATAAGCTCTTTCACTACTCATGTAAGACATAGGAAAGGAGCTTTTTATTATGGCAAAATATTACTTTACATCCGAATCAGTGACTTCGGACCCGGACAAAATCTGTGATTTGATTGCGGATTCCATTTTAGATCGGCTTTTGACCCAAGATCCAAAAAGCCCACATGGCTGTCGAGCGACCATCAAAGACGATACCATCTTCGTTTATGGAGAAGCTGGAACAAGTGCCAAGATTGATTATGAAGGCATTGCCGAAAAGTCTTAAAAGACATTGGTTATCGGAAGAATACCATGTAATCATAAGAGTAAATAAACAATCAGCCGAAATCAATTCTGCTGTTGCGCACGAAGAATATAGCGCTGGTGATCAGGGAATTATGTTTGGCTTTGCATCAGATGAAACCAAATCTTATATGCCTTTTGCGATTGATTGCGCTCATATGTTAGCGAAACGTTTGGAACAAGTTCGCCTTCAACATCCAACTCTATTAGGACCAGATGGTAAGACTCAAGTGACGAGTAGAGGTACGAAGATGGCAAACTAACCAGGATTGAAACCATTGTTATTTCAACTCAACACAGTAAAAGCTTAACACAAGAAAAGCTAAAAAATTTGATTCAGGAACAAGTGATTGCCCATGTGGTCAATCCAGAATTGATAGATAAAGACACCAGGTTCTTCGTTAATCCATCCGGTTCCTTTCGATCATAGGAGTCTTGGGATTCTGGATCCACCGGCCGAAAGATTGTCGTGGGATGCGCCTGGTGGCTATACCGCCCTATTGGTGGGTGTCTAGATCCCAACATTAAAGTGGATCGTAGTGCTGCTTATTGCACTCGATACGTTTTGTCAGAAATCTTGTGGCCAGTGGTTTGGCTTATGTCAAATTGAATTATCTTGTAGCGATTGGAAAGCCAAAAGCCATCTCTGTCAGTGTCAAACAGTTTTGGTATGCATCCCTGTTGCCAAACGATGAAGAATTAGAAGCCATTGTTCAAAAGAACTTTGACCTCTCGGTGAAAATATGAGTTCGTTGAAATTAGACTTAGAAAGACCACTTATACGCAAAGCGCAATTACGGTCACTTTGGTAAACCCTATCTTCCCCTTTGGGAACAATTCAGTACAAATGGCCTCAAATGAGGGCTGTACCTATATTATTTAAATTTTCTCTTTCTTGGTTATGCAGTCAGTGAGAACCGACTTTTTCCATTGTTAGCGTTACCGGCTGCATTTGTTCGCACATGGCTACTAAACAAGATAATCAGCAACGGCGTTTACACCTAAACGAGTTTGCACCATGAACACCGCCTGTCATCACTTCCCGCAGCGGAATCAAATTCGCAAATCACCTTGCCTTCTTGCTTTATTTAGAGACTTCCAGTCAATTGATTTGAATACCACATTGTGACGCGCTCGGGCTTTCACTTAATAGCGTAGTATGGAGCTTATCCTAAAGGCTTCGCAGAAACTTCGTCTGTTAAATTCAGGACTCTTTCCTATTAGCTCACGCCACTTATTCCCATGTAATGTATTCACTAAGTTCGCTTCATCTGCCCCAATTGCTAGCTAATTCCTCAGCTGTCTTACAGATCTTGGTATAGCCCTTTTTGATATAGCTGGCAGCAATACTAGACTTATCAACCATTCTTTGATCCACTATCAACCAAGCAAAACCACCTTTTTGTTTTAATTCAGCTTGTGATACCGCATCACGTGTACCAACTTCATCAAAGAAACGCTTACCTTCCGAATTCTACTAGGATAGCCCCATCTCCACGAGAGACCTTCTGTAATCAAAGATTTTTGACTCATATTCAACTGTCGGATGAATTTTGAATTTGATTCATATCCACCGTATTAGTGCGATAGCTTCCGCCATCTTAGTACCATCTCCCACAATACTGATATGGTTGTAGCATACCCTTTAACTCAGGTTTGAGTTTTTCAACCATTTCAGAATTACCGGCAAAACCGCCTGTTGTAAGAACTACCGATTTTGCATTTACTTTATATCCATCAGCTTTAACACCAACAGCAGCACCATCTTTCATTAAAAATTTCCTTGACTGGTGCTTCGTAAATAATCCTAACCCCAAGTTCTTCAGCTTTCTTTTTGAAGAATAGGAACTAAATAAGAGCCAACTGCAATAGTCTTTTCCTTCTTTGTTAACTGGCTTATGACTTCTCTACACTATGCTACCAAAAGATCCAACTTGGGATAAGTCTAGCGCATTTTCCTTCAACCAATCAATAGCTGATGCACTATTCTTCACTAACGTTTCCACCAAAGTACGGTTATTCTTATTTTGACCGCCAACCAATGTATCTTAAACAAATAATGAATCGGAATCAAAATAACCATTTGTTTCTTTTGATATTCTGCATATTCTGCTTTCACTTATTTTACAAAGATTTCAATTGGTGGTGTCATTTCTTCAACGCTTTTTCAACACTGGCACCTTCTTCAAACTTGTTTCTTATCTTGAAGCTTTTGTTTTAGCTATGTCTATCCCACCTGTAGATAACATACTATTTCCACCAGAAATGTCTAAAACAATCACATTCTTACCAGCTTTTTGCAGCAATAGCTGTCAATCCAGTCCCCACCGGCACCTACGATAACCATCTGTATCTAAGGTTTCTCTTTCTTAACAGCCTCTTTGAGGCTTTTCTTTAGCAGCACACATCAGCACCAGAAGACTGAATGCTTCCTCAGAAGCTGCTAAAACTCGCTTTGCTTGTCAAGTAGCTCTGAAACAGCATCAATGGCTAATGATTGATTCTCAATACAGTATTAGGGAATCCAGCAGTTACAATAGCCTCAGTTTCATCTTGCTTTGTGACAACAACTTTTCAATCTTTTTCACTCAACGTGACTTCAACTGTCACATCACCATTTCCTTTCGCGGTACCCATGATAAGTACCTGCCTTTGAAACTAAAAACCAGACCTTTGGTGCACAACCACCAAAATCAAAGTAAAAGCCAACAAGACGACTGATAAAACTCTTCATTCTCTATCACTCCCTATCAGTGGTACCATCATATCATATATCATTTTCAGGAAAAACCACCTCATAAACAAGTCTTATTTTCAAAAGTATCACCAGTATTTCACTAGCGATTTTCTTTATTTAATCTTGAATCCTTCCATCACTCGATGACAACGGTGACATACCATCTCGTCCATATCTCGTCATAATTTCCAGCAACGTGGGCACTTGCGACCACCAGCTCATCACTTTCTGTTCTGTTCACTACGTTCCACTTGACTAACACCACTATTGTGCCACTGAAGATTCTAAGTTCTTTCACCACAAGTCCTTATCCTTTTCGAAAGAGTCAAATAACTTTCGCTTCTGGAGATGAAGCCACTATTTTGTCGCATGGCGCTTTCTTCAATGGCTTATCAAAGAACGTATATTTAATAAACGATTGATATCTTCTCTTAATCTTCTTCTTTCTCATAAGTTTGAATTGATGGGAATTCTTCATAATGAACCGATTCATGCCCCAAGTGTGAAAAATGAGTCCAAACTTCTTCTGCGGTATACACCAAGAAAGGAGCCCATAACTCACCAAGGTATCTCGTCACGTCCAATACACCGTCTGAACTTGGCGACGACGTTTATCCTCTCGCTGACACATAGAGAATATCTTGTGAAATCACAATAGTAAGAAGAGAGTTACATAACTATAAAAATACATCAATTCCTTATTCACTGCTAAGTAATTATATCCTACATCCTTACGAACTTGTTTGACTAAATCATTCAATAAAATTAATACCTGTTGATCCACCTTCTAATTGTGTCAAAGAAAACCAGCTCTTTATGTGGATCAAAATCATCATTTGAAATATTTCCCAATAGAGAACGGAATGTATTTCTAATCTTACGATATTGCTCAGAAGTTTGTTTAATATTACTATCACCCAATTTTCAAATCTTCCTTGAAATCTGAAGCCATGGCCCAAAGTCAGAATACATCAGCCCCATTCACATGGATAATGTCTAACGGATTAACAACATTTGCCAACTGATTTAGACATCTTTTCTCCCTTGAATCCACCACATATCCGTGACTTAACACTTCCTTATAAGGAGCTGTTCCATGAACTGCCGTGGATACAATCAACGATGAATTAAACCAACCGCGGTATTGATCAGATCCTTCAAAATAAAGATCGCATGGATAATCATAGCCACGAGCTATCAATTCATTCCAAGAAGAACCCTGAATCAAACCAAAACATCCATAATGTCTTTTTCCTTAGTAAAGAAACCATTTGGAGAGGCAGGATTCGTATACCCTTGTGGTAATAAATCTTTCGCTTCTCTTTCAAACCAAACGTTAGAACCAAACTCATCCACTAACTCAGCAAGATGGTCAAAGACTTCCCGTTCCATAATTGGGCTACCATCTTCATTGTAGAAAATCGGAATTGGAACACCCCATAAACGTTGTCGAGATATACACCAGTCCCCACGTTCTGCAATCATATTGTGCATCCGCTTTTGACCAAAGGAATTATGCCACTTAATTTGAGAATCAATTTCTGTTAATGCCTGTTCACGCACTTGATCAATTGAGCAAAACCACTGTTTCACCGCCTAAAAATAACTTCTTTTCAACCGATCATCATGTGGGTATGAGTGAGTGATATTTTCCACCGACAACAGCAAGCCCTTTTCATGCATATCATGGATAATAGCCTTTGAACAATCTTCAAAAAACATCCCCTCGTATTTTCCCGACTCTTCATTCATATAGCCACGAGCATCCACCGAACAAATTGGTGCAATCCCATACTTTTGACAAACTAAATAGTCATCCAAGCCATGACCACCGGCGGTATGAACAACCCCCGTACCATCTTCATCCGTTACATGATTTCCTAATAAACAAGGACAATCTTTCTCTCAACACCACATGGTGATAAGTAACACCTTCCAATTCACATCCCTCTTAAAAGTTCTCAAGATACCTTTATTTTCTAGTTGGAACTTTGCCAATAATCTTTCGACAAACTTCTCAAGAATTACTAATTTGCCCACATCCGTCAATACTTCAGCATAGACTAAATCCGGATGAACCGATACTGCTTCATTTGAAGGAATGGTCCATGAGTTGTTGTCCAGATCACAAAATGATCTTTCGCTATCTAACAAGCCTTTTACCATCCGTGATTGGAAATTTCAAATAGATGGTAGAACTTTGACATCTTTGTAAATGATTTCTGAATCCGCTACTGCCGTTTCATTGAAAGGAGACCAGTACACCGGTTTTAAACCTTGGAAGATCATTCCCTTTAAAGCCATATTAGCAAAAGTACGGATTTGTCGGCCTTCAAATTCCTTTTGTAAGCTAATGTAAGGATGTTCATAATCACAATTTGTCCTAATCGCTTTTCTGTTTCCATTTTGTGTAGTGATTTGACTATGAGCAAATTCCTCACATTTACGCCGAAATTCAGCGACTGAAATACTTTTACGATCGACCCCTAATTTCTGAATGGCATTTTCAATTGGCAAACCATGTGTATCCCAGCCCGGGAAAAAGGGTGTGTAATAGCCCAACATGGCATGACTTCTCACAATAAAATCTTTAATAGAACGATTCATAGCCGTTCCGGCATGTAAATTACCATTCGCATAAGGAGGCCATCGTGCAAAAATAAAGGAAGGTTGTCCTTCGTGATGCTTTAAGATAGCTTTGGTAGTGGTTATTTTCTTCCCACTTTCTTAAAATATTCGGTTCTTTCTTCGCCAAATTTCCTCTCATTTCAAAATCAGTTTTTGGCATATTTAAAGTTTCTTTGTAATCCATCCTTTACCTCCTTTACAAAAGAAAAACGCCCTTGCCTCTAAGGACGTTAATTGAACGCGGTACCACCCTTAGTTTATGGTCAAAGACCATACCCTTCATTGTTTTTTCCTTAACAGAATCATTTACTCCAAGTGATATCCTTCTCTTGTTTTCTTGCCTTTTTCCAGCAACCAAAGACTCTCTATATTTTCAACAAGTCGGCTTGTCCTGTTCATCGTAATCATCTATTCAAAGTTTTTTAACCATCCTCGATCCGGTAAGTCCGGAAGCTTAAATGCATCTAATTCCCTGATTGATACGCATCAACTGTTCCTTCATTTCCTTTTTAACAACACCAGCTTCTTCGTAAAGAGCAGTTAATTGCCTTAAAACCGAATGAGCGTTCGCTAACGTTTCTTGAATCATCATATCCGCATTTTCATGAGCTGTATTGATGATTTTCGTGGCTTCATTAAGCGCCAATGATTTAATTTGATTGGCTTGAATCTCCGCTTCTTGACTCTTATTTTGAAGAAACGTTAATTCCTGATGCAATTGATCATTCTCCATTTGAAGTTCAACCATACTGTTCTGGTATAACTCCAATTTTCTCGTCAACACGGATAAACTCGCTTCCATTTCTTCCAGCTTTTCATCGACCGCAAAACGATCATAACCATTTTTAGCTTTTTCGAAATCTTGCTTGCTGATCCATGGACTCTCCTTTCAAATATATTGCTTCTACATCACAAACCGACGACCGCTTTTCGTCTGTCGAATCATTTTCCATAAATTGAAATCTCCTACAGCCACGTATAGAAATCAGTAGTCCCATTATGGCACAATTTACTGGCTTTCTTCAATCATTTCATGATTCAAGAATACTTGACTGGCTTGAATTTGACGCTTTGCTTTTTCACGAGAGTTTTCATTACAGCTGCCACCATGGCATCAAGGCGATTAGATGCTACAACCACTTCAAAAACTTGAAAAGCTCGTTTATAAACGGATAGTTCTCTAGCCTTTCCCAATGAATTCGTAATTGGTTCACTTGTGTGAAAATATCGTTCAAAAGGAGACCATATCTTCACTGGTATATAGATAAACAGCCCTTCTTTCACCTAAAGTCACCAAAGGAGCTTCTTCCACTTGCAAAGCCATCAAAGCCCCTAATACATCTTTTATGTCCAATCTACGAAATTTCTGGTTAATTTTAGCTTTCAAACAAACAACATCAGAAAAAGCCACCCTCTCCCATTGGTAAGAAGATGACTTTTTCTTCATAGCCTCATATCCACCAAAAATAATGAACACCATCACTTTCGGGGAATAAAGGAAACATCTTCATCTGTTCAGCTTCTTCTAAAAAGCCTGAACAAACAGGAGTATTCCACACTCACTTTTTGCTGTAATCGTGAAATGAGCCACTAGGTATCAAAATCTTAGTCTTCATCATTATTTAAATTAATCTCCTTCAACTGGCACATGGCGTACAAAGGATAACATTATGCCCAATTTTTGAATTGATCCATCCACTGCATAAACTACACCCGTTAAGAAATCAATCATCCGATGAGCCGCATCTCTTGGTAACTTATGTAAATTGACCACAGCTGCACGACGTTCTTTTAAATGCTTGCCAACCTCTTCTGCTTGGCTAAAATCACGAGGTTCAAATAACACCACTTGCATCACCTGCCACTTTCTTTTATATCCGACTTAGTTGTCTCATATTTACTCACCGGAGAAATTGTCTCCATTTCTTGTGTGTTGACTTCCAAAGCCTCTTCATCCCTCTTCTTCATCTATTGGTGCAATCCAATTCTTAAGTTTATTAAAATCCATACAATATCCCTTTTATCCTTCCTCTAGATTATACCAGTTTTTCTTTTATTAGAATACAATTCAGAAACTCTTTTCATTCTTGTCTTTATAATACCACTAACATGTTAAAAAGCTTATCAGAACCGAAACACTTGGATATGGGTTGGGTTGTCTATTTCATCGCTCTTTTTCCCTTTTGCTTCCAAAAAGTTTCCTACATTTTTCTAAATACATTAACCATTATCGGCTTCCTTTATTTTGCAATTGAATTTTTCGTCTTTCTTGGCTAAAGGTGACTACGCTTTCTAAGCTACCGAAAAATGGAAACACCATGATTTCAAAACAATATCGTAAAGACATTGAAGAAAGAAGAAAAATATTCCAAATTCTATTCTTTATGCTTCATATGTTGTGTTGCTTTTTATGTATGTTATTGCATTTCTTTTACTAAGTATCTATGACTATTACTTTTTATAGATAGGAGCTATCTTTTTATTTTCTCTTCCATAAAAGTTTAAATTAAAAGACTTAAACTTGAATTTTTCGAATTTAAGTCTTTTTTTCTATTTTAATTTCTTGCGATACTCATCCATTTCTGTCTTATTTGCCCAAACAAAGTGACCGGGTTTAATTTCTTGGAAACTCGGTTTTGTCTGTTTCATAATGATGAGAATCCGTTGAATAAGCAGGAACCACTTTATTCTTTTCGATTTGTGGATCTGGAATCGAGACAGCCCCTAATAACGATTGTGTGTATGGATGCAATGGATTGCGGAACAACTCATTTGTTTCCGCCAATTCTACGATACGACCCAAATGAATCACCGCAATACGATCTGAGATGAAGCGAACCACCGATAAGTCATGCGCAATGAAGACCGTTGTCAAATTCTTTCTTTTTGTAACTTCTTCAATAGATTCAAGACTTGAGCACGAATGGATACATCTAAAGCTGAGATAGGTTCATCTGCAATTAACAATTCAGGTTCCATAATGATAGCTACGAGCAATTCCAATGCGCTGACGTTGCCCACCGGAAAATTCATGTGGATAACGAGATAAATGTTCCTCCAGAAGACCCACCTCTGTCAAAGCATTGACAACTTTTTACGACGATCTTTCTCATTTTTATACAAATGGAGTTAGATAACCCTTCAGAAACAATATAATCAATCGTAGCACGTTCATTTAAAGAAGCCGCCGGGTCTTGAAAAACCATTTGAATTTTTCTTGACCACTTCGTGATCCAATTCTTAGAAATTTTTCCTGAAATTTTTTCTTTCCTTCAAAAATAACTTCTCCATTGCTTAATGGATTAATACGAATCAAAGCACGCGCTACCGTCGTCTTACCTGATCCGGATTCTCCAACCAAAGAAAATGTTTCTCCCTGATCACATCAAAATTAACATCTTTGACTGCAACAAATTTATTGGACCAGAGCTGACAGGTAACCTCAAGATTTTTGGCTGAAATCAATACTTTTATCTGTATTAGCCATGATAAATTCCTCCTTCTCCTAATGTACTTAATAAGCGTTCATGCAAATTACGAATCGCTTCGGCTTTTTCAACCTTCGGAGCTCGAGGATCCATCAACCAAGTTTTAGCTAAATGTGTATTGTTACAGCAAACATTGGCGGTTCTTGCTCAAAATCAATCTTCATCGCATATGGATTACGTAGGGGCGAAAAGCATCTCCTTTGATTTCTTCAAATAAGCTTGGCGGAGTGCCGGTAATAGCATAGAGATCTTGCCCTTTAATTCCCAACTGAGGTAATGAGCTCAACAAAGCCCAAGTGTATGGATGCTTTGGATCATAGAAAATTTCTTCAACCGTTCCATATTCAACAATCTGACCGGCATACATTACTGCCACCTTATCCGCCACATTGGCGACAACCCCTAAGTCATGTGTGATATAAACCGTTGTGAAATGATACTCTGCTGATAATTCTTTGATCAACTTAATAATTTGAGCTTGAATGGTCACATCCAATGCGGTAGTCGGTTCATCACAAATCAAAATTTTTGGATGACAAGCCAAAGCAATCGCAATAACAATCCGTTGGCGCATGCCACCGGAATATTGAAATGGATATTCATCAAAACGCTTTTCAGCATTATTGATCCTGACTTTCTTCATCAAATCTACGGCTTGCACGAGCTTCGCTCATTGACTTACCCTGGTGTTTAACAATCACTTCCGTAATTTGCGAACCAATTGAACGAATCGGATTCAAAAGTCATCGGATCTTGGAAAAATGGTTGCAATCTTCTTACCACGAATAGCTTCCCATTCTTTATCATTCTGATTATCTAATAAATTCTTTCCTTCAAACATAATGCGCCCTTGAGGAATAAAACCATTGGCTTCTAACATACCCTGTAAAAGTCTTAGTGAAAAACTGATTTCCCAGAACCAGATTCGCCAACAATAGCCAATGTCTCTCCTTCGTATAAATCAATAGACACATTGCGAATAGCTGTTAAAATCCGTTCACGAACATGGAACTTAACCACGATATCACGAGCACTCAAGACCGCTTTCTATCTCTACTATCTAAAAGAAACGTCTAAATTCATTTTCATTTCTGACATGATTTTTCCTCCTTACATATGGGTTTTTGGATCAGAAGCGTCTGCTAATGTCTGACCAACAATATAAAAGCGATACCGAAATGATAGCCGACATAAAGACAGGAATCCAGAATAGATACGCAGCCGAAGTCATAAAAGTGGAATATTTTGAAATCAATTGCCCTAAAGACACATCATTTGCACTCAACCCAATTCCTAAAAATGACAGGAATACTTCATAAGAAATATAATTAGGCACATCACGTGATACCTGTGTCACGATAACAGACACTAAATAAGGCAATACATTATGACGAATAATTTTCGGTGTAGGTGTTCCCAAACAACGGGAGGCCAAATTATATTCACGATCACGAATCATCATCACTTGAATACGAATGGAATAAGCAGTTCCTAACCAAGAAGTAGCCGTCAAGGCAAAAATCAATTGCCAGAAACCTTGACCGATAACATACATCAAAACCATGACGACCAATGTAAATGGAACATTTGCAATAATGTTATAGAGTTCCAACATAAAGATATCTAGCTTTTTGGAATAACCCCAGAAAGCTCCTACGATAACCCCGATAACATTGGTGATTATTGTGGCAATAATGGCTAAGTTCAAGGAAGTTCTTGTTCCTAACCAAACCGAATCAAACAAGGAATCACCGACCGTATCTGTCCCAAACCAGAAAGTAGCGTTTGGCTTAATGAAACGTCTTGAAAAATCATTAACATAGGCTTTTACTGCTGGATTAAAACCAGAGACAGATGGATAAATCAAAGCCATCAAGATAACGATCAACGACAAAGCTAAAAAGAAAATAGCGGTCTTACTGGAAAAAGAATTTACGAAAAACCGATTTCCAATAAGAATAATGAGGACTGAAATATGTTCGGATGCTTTAGAATCAAGATCAACGAACGTAAATAATTCATCATTCATTAGCGGCTTTCTCCTTTCGAAGTCAATTGAATACGAGGATCAACAACCGTTACCAATAAGTCGCCTAGTAACAACGAAAGAATCGATAGAGTCGTTAAAATAAAGGTAATAGCAATAACCATTGGATTATTATAGGCCTTGATAGAATCCGGTAACATCTTACCCATACCCGGAATAGCGAATACTGTTTCGTAATCACTGCACCGGAGATCGTTAGAATCACTGCTGCGGAATTCCATTCACTAATGGAATCGACGCATTTCTTAAAATATGCTTGCGGAAGATTTCTCTTTGTGATAAGCCTTTAGCTCTGCAAATTGACATAATCCGAGCTTGCCTGATCTAACATAAATCGCCTCATCCACATCATAATGCCTCCTGTTGATAATAACCCCAAAATCAAGACAGGCATAATGTAAGAACGCACATTATGAGCCCCTAAAGTTGGAAATTTATCCGGCAATCCAAACTTCATACCAATAAACTGCACAAAATAAATAAATGCAAGAGATGGCACCGCCGACATAACATTAATATACACCGTCCCCAGTTTATCTTGCCATTTATCCTTATGAGCAGCCATGGCCATACCGGCAGGAATACCAATAAGATAGGTGATAATCAAGGCAATAACTCCCATGGTCATAGAAGTTCCAATCATCGATGGATCCTTATGCAAATTTTCACAATTTGCATAATTGTCAAAGAAACGGCCTCTATCTAAATCATCTATCGTATCGGTTGATTTATACTTACAAGTGTGCAATTGAAGAGCACTATTCGCTTTTTGCCCGTTTCAAAGACAACCGGCAATTGTTTGCTTGAACCCTGCGTTTGAGTTAACACATCTTTTTACACCAACTCCACCGAAAGTCGGATAGGATACACCAAAGTTCAAATTAATGAAATTTTGATGAACAAACGGAAATTTATTATCAAAATATAAAAGGTACTTATAGAACCGTTCCAGAACCTTTAATCGCTGGTAATCCGTTGTAATCATTTTCAATATAGATTTTTCTTTCTAAATTAGGATTATGTTCATCCGAAATACGCCATGGATGATCCACCTCAACTAAATGACCAAACCAGTTTTTAACTAAATCTAAAAATACTATACTCTTTTGTCGCATAGTATAATCCTGAGTTATAAAGTTTTTCGATATACCTTTATTTTTAATTTCCTCAAACGCCGTTTTCGCTTCCTTAGAACCAACAGTCATACAACCGCTATCCTTTCCTCGGCAAACATCATTTTTGCTCTTTGAAATCTAAGTACCTAAGCGTTGATAAACACCATTCATATAACGTGTTTTAGAGTCTTCATCTTTTAATTTCACCCATGTTGGATCTTGCTGGAAAAACTTTCGATCGGTCAATTTTATGTGTATAAAACCAACGTTAATGCAATCACTACAACCGCAATAACCGAGAACGCCGAACGAATTAATCTTCCCTATAATATAACGGCCCATAATCTCACCCTTTCTTATATCTGTTATAGTTTAGCATAACCTTTGATCATTTTCACTCTATTTTTTTGATATCAAGAAATTACATGAAAACTTTTTTCATTTTTCTTATATGAAAGGGAAGTTTCTTTCAAACTCCCCTCATTCATTTTTTTATTTGCTGGAACGCTTCTTCAGCCATTCTTCCTTAGCTTTATTATACTCTTCAGTAGTTACACTTCTTTTTGCACAACCATGTGCTTATACTTATCAATACTTGGTCCTGCATCGGAATATTCAGCTGTGAATGGTTTCACTTTAGAAACTTTATATACAATTGGCGAACAGTCAATTGGTATTTCAACAGCATTATCTGTCCAACCAAGCTTCAGCCTTGGCATAGGCTTCAAATCTCTTTATTTAAATCTGTTGAAATCGCTTCAGCCTTATCCAGTAAAGCTTGATACTCATGCAACTTAAGCGCATTAGTGCAGCTTTATCACTTTCTTTATAGAAAGAAGTGTTTTCGTGCATTAATACCCAAGACTTAATCATATCACCATTGATTGGCGAATAAATATTTAAGCAAGATTTAGGATCTAAATAGTCTGGACTAAACCGAGTAGCGGTTGAAATATCCCAGTCATTATCTTTTTGCATCTTCAACATTATAAGTAACAGCTAAGTACTTATCTTGGCTCTTTTCAGAGTGAACATTAATTAAAATTTGCTTATTAGAAGCCTTTTCAATCGAGCTCTTCATAGAAGCGGCGAAAGCATTAAACAAGTCCACATCTTGGGTTACATAATCCAATGTAACAGGGAACTTAATACCATCTTTCTTGGCAGCTTCGATATATTTTTGAACCATTTCCGGATTATAGAAAGCATCATTACCATCGTTGAAATCACCGTGAATTTGATTCTTATCTTTCAGTTGTGAAGCAACTGATTGAGCAAACGTTCCTTTATTTACATTAACAAAGTCACCCTTTTGTTATCGTGTTACGAATCATCTGTTTTGCCAAATCTTCTGATCCGGTTCTTTGTGTTGTATAAGAAACACGATCAAAGGCAGCACGGAAAGCTTTACGGAAGTTCACATTTCTAATAGCGGCTTGCGTATTCTTCTTTTGTTCATCCGTTTTGTTCGAATACTTATATGCTCTACGGTTATAATTAAATGTCAAGTTGAAAGTTGAGGTATCCGTAAACCGCTCTGTCACCTTTTCCAGCGTACTTGTTTTTATATGATTTCTGTTCATTTGGATCCCTGGCACCGGAAATTCCAGCTTGTACATAATTGCTCTTTTCAAAACCATTGATCACAGAATGGCTATCTTGTCCATCGTCATAAATCAAATTGACTTTATTAATATAAACATGATCTTTATCCCAATAGTTAGGATTCTTCGTATATTCAATCTTAGATTTTGTCGTAAAGTTCGATAAGAAATAAGCGCCATTGTAAAGAATAGAGCTTGGATCGGTTTTTACTAAATGAGAGTGTTTGCATTATAAGCACCCTAACTTACATCCTTTGCCCTTAGACTCCAAGAACTTCTGATTCACCGGATACAAGATGGAATAAGAAGCCAGAGAATCAAAATAGGTAGCCGACTTAACCAGTTGGTATTGAACTGTGTAATCATCCAGAGCCTTCACTCCGACCTTGTCAAAGCCTACCAATCTTTCTCATATTCACTAACATTCTTCACTAAGCCTTCTACTAAATATGCAGTTCCGGACTTAGCATCCAGTGCGTGTTGCAAACCAGCCACAAAATCCTGTGCTTTCGTTTCGGCATATTCTTCTTGTTCGCTGGTATACCATTTAGCACCCTTACGTAAATGGAATGTCCATGTCTTATAATCATCGCTATGTTCAATTTTTTCAGCCAAAGCACCTACATACTTACCATAACGGTCATTTTCAACCAAACCATCCACCAAGTTTACTAAAACTTGTGTATCAACTCGACGTTGAGTTGTTAAATAGTCAAATGTTACCGGATCAGTTTGATGATATAATTGAAATCTTCAGATGTTGTTGCCGCAGAGCCACCTTTTTCCACTACAACCAACAAGCGTTGCAATAGCAGCCACAACAGAAAAACCCTTTTTAAAAATTGTCTTCATAATCCTCTCCTAGGCAATTGTGCCTCACATTGATTATATTAAATTTTTCATTATCTTGTCTATCTTTTGAAAGTTTTTTTAGATACTTTTTCATATTTATTTCATTTTTATGAAAATGCTTTCATTTATTTTTACATTTTTATTCTTCAAACTAAAAATAGGCTATTCACTCTACTCTATCGACCCTTTCTTAAACGATTTCTCATAAACCTTCAAGGTTCTCATTATTGAGTGTATATTACCTATAAAATGATTGGTTTTCGTAGATTTTTAATAAACACCTAATTTTAAAATCCAATTAGACATTTTTAACTTCGTGCTATAATTTTAGGGCTATGGAGAAGTACCCAAGAGGCTGAAGGGACTGGTTTCGAAAACCAGCAGACGTGAAAGCGTGCAAGGGTTCAAATCCCTTCTTCTCCGCTTTTGACTGGGAAACCAGTCTTTTATTTTAACCCCTGAATTGTCAATCTAGATGCACATTTCAAAAAACAAAAAAGAAGAATCGCCCTAAACAAGGCTTTTCTTTCTTTTTGCATTTATTCTACCTTTTTCTAAAAGCTAATGTTCTTGTCGTTAAATCACAAACTTCAACCGGTCCCATAGTATTGAATAGCCCCTGGATAAGTGTAGGACGCTCTACCGCCCATACCTCGCGATGTGCTTTCAAAAATACTTGAACGGTTTACCATCCAATTCAACCAAAGCCTTCCTAATAACAGGTTTATCTTCACCATGTCTTCTTTCTATGTTCATCATCTTAGTAATGGGCATACCACCAGCCAGCCATTGATCCGCCGGTTTCGATAAATTCGACTACCTGGATAGATAAACTCGTTATAACCATATTGAATCAACATAAAGCATTATATCCTAATGAGTAACAATAATCCGCATCAAAGTTAGATGGAAAAAGCACAACGTCCTTCATAAACTCAAAAGAAATGATGTAGTGCATTAAATTTACCATTATAAGTACTCTTAGCTTTTCTTTTGTGCTAAAACATCCTTCACCAAAGCCGAAAACAATTTTTCCGATTCAATCAAAGACACCTGCACATTGCCATGAGGATTCTTTCTAAGAATAATTGCTGCTGAATCGCTTGTGGTAAAATATCAAATACCTTAAAAGAATCTTCCGATAGGCCTTTTTTAATAAACGCATATTTTTCTTCCCAAGAGGCTAAAGCATTAAATTCATCAGCTTTTTTTCCGACCAATAATTCATTGATTTCTGCAATCAACGTCGAAAAATTCAGGCACAAATTCCACCACGCCTTCCGGAATAATAGCCACTCCAAAATTCATCCCTTTTGCAGAACGTTTTTCAACCGAATCGGCAATATAATTAGCGATTTGTGATAAAGACATTTTCTTCTTCGCTACTTCCTCTGAAATCAAACAAATATTTGGTTGTGTTTCCAAAGCACATTCCAAAGCCACATGAGAAGCCGAACGCCCCATGACCTTCACAAAATGCCAGTATTTCTCAGCTGAATTAGCATCACGTTCAATATTACCAATTAATTCCGAGTAGGTCTTGGTAGCTGTATCAAAACCAAAGGAAATTTCAATATCCTCATTCTTCAGATCACCATCAATTGTCTTTGAGCACCCAATCACTTGAACACCCGTACCATGAGTTGCGAAATATTCCGCTAAAACAGCCGCGTTTTGTATTCGAGTCATCTCCCCCAATAATAACAATAGCAGTGATACCATAGCTTTTGCACATACTTCCGCAGCAATCTTAAATTGTTCTTCTGTTTCCAATTTAGTACGACTGGAACCAATAATATCAAATCCACCTGTATTACGATATTGATCAATAAAAAGCATCATCAAATTCAACAAAATCATCTTCAATCAATCCACTAGGACCTTTTAAATCCATACAAAAATATTGTCCGAGTTCGTTGCCTTTAAAGCATCATATAACCCACAAACTACATTGTGTCCGCCAGGCGCCTGCCCACCTGATAAAAATCACACCAACAACTTGTTTCTTAGAAAGAGATGTATTAACTCCTTTTTCAAAAGTAATTTCTTTTTACCATAAGTGTTTGGAAATAAAGCTTTGATCTTCTCTTGATCGCTACACTTTGTGTTACTTCTCCTTCTTTCACAAATTTCTGAAACACCATTTCTTAACATCTTAGGAAGCTTTTACTATAGACATACTGTGCTTTTTGAAGCGGTGATAATTCTGACATTGATTTTGTCCTCCTTTATAGCATTTACTTTTCTAGAATAGCACAAATCAATCTGTTTCTAAAGAAAAAGTCCGCCTCCAAAAATTTAAGATTCACTTTCCAATAATTCTTCCCATTCTTTTTCCAAATGAGCCATTTCATTATGAATATCATCAATATCCATATCTAACAAATTCATCTTCTGACAATCCTGATAATATTCCGGTTCAAAAACGAAGTTGTCGCATGGCTTCTAATTCTTCTTCTTTTTAGAAATTTGTTCTTCCAAACGCTTCAATCTCCGTCCTCATTCCTTCCGGAGATAAACCAGAAGATTTTTCACTCTTTTATAGGTATTTGAACAGGCTGAACAGCCTCTTGTTTATGTTGCCGGTATGCCTCATACGTCTGCGGATAAAAAACCGCTCCATCTTCTTGTAACTCTAAAATGCTTGTCGCAACCTGTTGAATAAAATAACGGTCATGTGACACAAAAAGGATAGTACCATCAAAAATCTTTTTAAAGAAGATTCCAAGGCTTTCTTTCCAGGAATGTCCAAATGATTGGTCAGTTCATCTAACAATAAAGTATTGGCTTCTTCTAATAAGAGTTTCACAAAAGACAAGCGAACCTTTTCTCCCCCTGACAAAATACGAACATCTTTAAAAACATCATCTGCCGAAAATAAGAATTGACCTAAAACCGATCGAATTTGTGTTCTGTCTAATTCCGGATGTTCATCCCAAACCTCTTCAATAACCGTTTTTATCACTTGAAAACTGAGCTAGCTGCTGATCAAAATATCCTTTTTCAATTTGATACCCAAACAGGAAGGAACCTCCTAAAGCAGGAATTCGTCCCATTAAAGTTTTCATCAAAGTAGATTTTCCTGTTCCATTTGGACCCATGATAGCAATCCGATCCCCTCTTCTGACTTTAAAAGTAACTTCTTCCAAAACACGATCATAACCAATCTTAAATGATCCACCGTCAATACCTGTTCACCACCTTTTAAGCGGGCTTTAAAATGAGCATGGAAATTTTTCGTATCTTGAATCGGACTGATTTTTCTCCATCTTATCTAAATATTTGATTTACTTTGGGCAAAAAGAAGCCTTTATTAGCTTTTATATCGAAATTTCTCAATCAAAGCTTCCAGACGTTCAATATCTTTCGTTGTCGAACGTAGGTCTGCTTGTTGACGTTCTAAGTCATGTTCTCTTTCTTGTACAAAATGGGAATAATTTCTCGGGTAACGCTTCATTGAGCCAAACTCATGTGATAAACCACTTCAACAGTATGGTCCAGAAACATTCGATCATGCGACACAATTAAAACAGCTTTCGGATAATTTTTAATATAACCCTCTAACCATTCAATAGCTTCAACGTCTAAAATGATTGGTTGGTTCATCCAATAACAACAGATCCGGTTTTGACAGTAACAACCGTACAAAAGCCAATCTTGTCTTTTGACCTCCCGAAAATGTTCTAACAGTTTTCTTTAAATCTTCTTTGACAAAAACCAAAGCGAGTAAAGACTGACATTAATTCACTTTCCCATGTATAGCCTCCCTTTGTTCGAATTGTTCTTGCAAATAAGCGTATCTGTTTAACACTCTTCACTATGATCCTGTGCCATCCGCATAGTTAACCGATTCATTTCTTTTCAATTTGAAATAAAGGATCAAAAATTTGATATAGTTCCTCTTCTACGGTTGCTTCATTTCGTGCGAAGACTTTCTGTGAAAGATAACCAATGCTTGTGCCATTTTGTTGGTTGACTGTTCCTTCATCAAAACACTCTTCACCGGTAAGGCATCGTAGAAAAGTGGTCTTACCACAACCATTGCGACCAACCAACGCTATTTTTCCGTTCCTTTCACCATGAAAATTAATATTTTCAAACACATCATTTCCGGCAAATGATTTTTGCTTTTATTAACTTGATATAACATTTCTAACCTCTAAAAAGGATGGTAACCCATCCTAAAAATCCAAGTTCTTCGGTGACAGGCAAAAGGAATGACATCACGAATGTTTTTCATTTCCTGTCACATACATCACCAAACGTTCAAATCCCAAACCAAATCCAGCATGTTCACAACCACCATAACGACGTAAACCAAATACCATTGATAATGTCTAGATTCATACCAAGATCCTTCATCTTCTTTTCTAAAAGTTCCAAACGCTCTTCACGTTGTGAACCGCCAACCAGTTCTCCTACTGTAGGAACTAATAAATCTGTTGCCGCTACTGTTTTCCCATCTTCATTTTCACGCATATAGAAAGCCTTTATTTCCTTTGGATAATCCGTCAAGAAAACAGGCTCTTTCACCACTTGATCAGTGAGGTAACGTTCGTGTTCCGTATTTAAATCCATGCCCCATTCAATCTGGTTATTTTCAAATTTAACATCAGCTTTCTTTAAGATTTCAATAGCTTCTGTATATGACATTCTTCTAAAAGCAGTAGAACGAACATGATTTAGGGCGTTTCAACAGACTTGTGTCAATCCGTTCATTGAAGAAGTTCATTTCTTCCGCACATCTCCATGACATAATCAATACAGAATTTAACCATATCTTCAATAACATCCATATCATATTCCAAATCCGCAAAAGCCATCTCCGGTTCAATCATCCAGAATTCCGCAGCGTGTGTTGTTGTGTTACTTTCCTCTGCTCTAAAAGTTGGTCCAAAAGTATAAACATCGCGAAAAGCCAGCGCAAAAAGCCTCAGCCTGCAATTGACCTGACACCGTTAAACTAGCATGCTTACCAAAGAAATCTTCTTCCATCTTTTTCACCATAATTAGTGGTAACAGTAAATGTTTCTCCAGCTCCTCCGCATCTGCTCCTGTGATGATGGGGTGTCTACACACGAATCCTTGTTCTTGAAAAAGGTATGAATAGCCACTGCCAATACCGATCTAACCCTAAAACAGCCGAAAGAGTATTGGTTCTTGGTCTTAAATGAGCAATTTTCTTAAATATTCTAAACTATGACGCTTTTTGTAGTGGATAAGTATGATCCGCTAATCCTTCTAAGTGAATTTCCTTTTGCTTGTACTTCAAAAGGTTGCTTTGGCATCTGGGGTCAATATCAACTTCCGATCACCGAGATCGCTGTACCTGTTAGATATTTAGAAACTTCTTCGTAGTTACTCAAAGTATCTCGCATCATAAACAATCTGGGCATTACTAAAATAAGTCCCATCATTCAAAGAAATAAAGGATACGTTCTTTTCCGGCACGATTGGTACGAATCCAACCTTGTAGTTGCACGTATTCAACTTGATCTTTTTCCAATTCGACTTCTGATTTTGTTAAGCGATAAATATCGCGAATACTCATTTCACCTGGCATTATTTAAACTCCTTTATTTTGTTGCTTTTCATTAGTTTCGAAGACCAGTTCTTGAATCTTTGAAACTACATCAATATGCCGTACAGACACATGGCTTGGAACAGAAAAATGATCCATAGCAAAAGACACAAATCCTTCAATTCCAGCATCAACCAATAAATCAACCGTTTCTTGAACATCTTGCGAAATAGTTAAAATCGCAATGCGTGTTCCTTCTGGCATATATCGATTCAAATCACTCAATGGATATACCGGAATACCACCAATTTCTTCTGAACTCGGTTCTAAATCGAAAGCACAAACAATGGTTCCGACAATATGATTCCAGTGATTATAGTTCAACAAAGCTCGCCCTAAGTTACCTGCACCTACCAGAATGATTTTTCATCAAAATTAACCCCCAGTTCTTCGGAGAAAATTTCCAATCAATCGAGTGACATCACAACCATAACCTTGTTTACCCAGATTACCAATAAAGCTAAAAATCACGACGAATTGTGGTTGGTTCAATCGAAACTAATTCCGCCAATTCACGCGACATGATGCGATTGGTACCATCTTCTTGAAGTTTACGTGTGCTTTAAATACAGTGGATAACGTTGCAACGTTGCCCGTGGAACATTCTTCTCATTTTTATCATTCATAATCATCACCAGTTTCATTTATTCCAAATCGGCTCATTTGTAGAACACTAAACAGACAATTCCATACTGGAATCAGCTGAATCTTCCCACAGAACCAAACTCTTTTTCTTTGCTAAAGCCACCCAAGCTGCCGCACCAATCATCGCCGCATTATCAGTACATACTCGATAAAGGTGGTAAAATCAATTCGGTTTCCGGGAAAGCACGCATTCTTTTCCAATATTATTTCTCTTAACCGAGAATTAGCCGTAACTCCACCAGCTAAAACAACCATAGCCGGTTTTTATCACGTACGGCCACCATTGTCTTATCTACCAAAGAATGAACCGCTACCTCTTGAAACGCAAAAGCAACGTCTTCTTTTCACTAAAGACGACCCATTTTTCTTCTCTTTGAATCAACTGAAGAACAGAGGATTTCAAACCGGAAAAACTAAAGTCATAAGCCCTTCTGTTTTTGGAGTTTTTAAAAATAATGTGTCTTCCCCTGTTTCGCTAATTGATCAATAATCGGTCCACCAGGATACCCTGTCCCTAAAATACGAGAAACTTTATCATAAGCTTCTCCCACCGCATCATCTAATGTATCACCAATGATTTCAAAAGAATAATCTTCTTTCATCCAAATCAATTGACTATGTCCTCCTGAAATCACTAACGCTAATAAAGGAAATTTTTAATTTTGCACAAAAGCATTTGCGTAAATATGTCCCTGCCATGTGGTTCATTGGCAACATTGGTTTTTGGTACATCCAAGCCAAAGTCTTAGCGGCTTGTACTCCTACATGTAATGAACCGATCAATCCCGGCCCTTTTTGTATGCGATTGCATCTACCTCTTCAACCGACATCCCCGCTTTCTAAAGCTTCTTTGATGACAACTGATATCAACATGAAGGCGAGAAGCCACCTCGGTACTACCTCCAAATTGCTTATGGGTATCAATTTGAGCTGACACCACATTACTCAATATCACATGTCCGTCTTCCATAATGGCACAAGCCGTTTCATCACAACTGCTTTTCGATTGCTAATATTTTTACCATAAACTTCCTCCCAAAAGCATCTCGACTCATCACCCATGCGTCTTCTTTGATTTTTCATAATAACGATAACGATTATTCATTTTTTCAAATCCGCACACCTTATATAAATGGATGGCGGTTTGATTACTCTCTCTGACTTCTAATTGACAACATTCACAACTCTCATTTTTCTCTAAGCTAAAAGCGGATCAGTTCTTTTTCGCAATACCTTGTCCTTGGTATTCAGGATCCACGGCAATGCGTGTGATATCACCTATTTCAAAAGTCACCCAGAAATCAATAAATCCTAAAATCTCATTTTTTCATAGACATATAAATTAGAATACGGATTATTCTTTAATTCATTCTGATAATTCTCTTTCGACCAAGAACCATATTTAAAAAGCCCGTTGATCAATTGCTTTCAATACGAGATAAATCTTCTACATTCGCTTGTCGAATCATTTGATCAAATAAGCCTCATTCGCTTTTAAATAATTAGGTTTCACATGATCTACATCTTCCTGCAAAATCCACTTATCTTTTAAATCATAAAAATGTTGCACAAGATCCAACGTAGACTTTTTCTTGATTAATCAAATGTACATCGCCTATTAATTTAATTTCCCGATTCAATTGATCAATCGGTTGAATGGTTTCTTCTCCAATAAGGTTACCTTGTTCATAAATGGCAGTATACACTCTTTTTCCACGTGCGTCTAAAATGACTTGACCACTATTTTTCCCAGCTAATAATTGTAGAGAACTAACGGTATAAAAAGGAATTTTTCTTAAACTGGCCAGCACTTTTGCGATCGTCAAAGCAATACGAACTCCTGTATAAGAGCCCGGCCCGTTGGTTACTACAACCGCCTCAATATCATTCACCTCTAAATTAGCCATATCTAATAGATGATTTAATTCCACAAACACTTCTTCCGACTGCCTTTTAGGAATCTCCTTTTGTACTTTAGCCAATACTTGCTTTTCATTCATTAAACCAAGTACAAGATACTGCATACTCGTATCTAAACATAATACAATCATTGTAATTCCTCCAAGAAATTCTCATATTGTTTTCCGTTTGCCTCAAAATGATATACACGAGAATCATCCGATTGAATCGTTACGGTACAATTCAAATATTCATCAGGCAATAAATACGACATAAAATGACTCCATTCAATAACCGTCACCGCTTCTTCATCAAAAATATTCATCAAAACCAAGATCTTGTATCATTCCTTCCAAACGATAGGCATCGATATGATTTAAAACTATTCTTCCTTTATAAATTTTTGAATATTAAACGTAGGCGAGGTAATCGTTTTTGAAACGTTCAATCCTTTTTCCAATACCTTTTGTCAATGCCGTTTTTCCAGCACCCTAAATCACCATCCAACAAAAGCAAAAACCAGGAAAAGCCTGTTTTTCCTATTTTTCTCCCAAATAAAAAGTTTCTTGAATAGAATGACTATATATGTATATGCTTTCAATCTCACCATGAAAAATTATACTCCCAAAAAGAGAAAAAGAGAAAAAAAAGACCCGGCAACGTGCTCGATTCACCCAAAGGCTATTTTTGCCGCGGAAGTGCTTAACTTCTGTGTTCGGGATGGGAACAGGTGTGGCCACTTCGCTATCGTCACGGATCTATTCAGAGTCTGTTCTCTGAAAACTGAATAACAGCTATGAAGACTTCTTCTGTCTTTTTCGTAAGGTTGGCGTTCTCTTCGTGAATAAACCTTCGACCTATTAGTATCAGTCAACTCAACACATCACTGTGCTTACATCCCTGACCTATCAACCCTCATCGTCTTTAAGGGGTCTTATTCATTTGAAATGATGGGAAATCTAATCTTGGAGTCGGTTTCACGCTTAGATGCCTTCAGCGTTTATCCGATCCATTCTCGGCTATCCAGCTATGCCACTGGCGTGACAACTGGTGCACCGTAGGAATGTCCACCCTGGTCCTCTCGTACTAGGGGCAGCTCTCCTCAAATTTCCAACGCCCACAACAGATAGGGGACCGAACTGTCTCACGACGTTCTGAACCCAGCTCGCGTACCGCTTTAATGGGCGGACAGCCCAACCCTTGGAAGCGAATTCACCTCCAGGATGCGATGAGCCGACATCGAGGTGCCAAACCTCGCCGTCGATGTGAACTCTTGGGCGAGATCAGCCTGTTATCCCCAGGGTAGCTTTTATCCGTTAAGCGACGGCCATTCCATTCTGCACCGCCGGATCACTAACACCGACTTTCGTCCCTGCTCGACTTGTTTGTCTCGCAGTCAAGCACTCTTCTGCGTTTGCGCTCGTTGAATGATTTCCAACCATTCTGAGAGTACCTTTGTACGCCTCCGTTACTCTTTGGGAGGCGACCGCCCCAGTCAAACTACCCACCTGCCACGGTCCTCCAGCCGGATCACGGTCTGGAGTTAGAATTTCAATCAAGTAAGAGTGGTATCCCAACGGTGACTCCTCTGACCCCAAAAGGCCAGTCTCTTCGTCTCCCACCTATCCTGTGCATACTTAACCGAAACTCAATAGCAGGCTATAGTAAAGCTCCATGGGGTCTTTCCGTCTAGTTGCGGGTAACCTGCATCTTCACAGGTACTAAGATTTCACCGAGTCTGCTGCCGAGACAGTGCCCAAATCATTACACCTTTCGTGCGGGTCAGAACTTACCTGACAAGGAATTTCGCTACCTTAGGACCGTTATAGTTACGGCCGCCGTTCACTGGGGCTTCGGTTCAAAGCTTCGGATCGCTCCTAACTAATCCCCTTGACCTTCCAGCACCGGGCAGGTGTCACCCCCTATACTTCGTCTTGCGACTTGGCAGAGAGCTATGTTTTAGTTAAACAGTTGCTAGGGCCTATTTACTGCGGCTCTTTCGAGCACCCCTTATTGCGAACGTACGGGGTCAATTTGCCGAGTTCCTTGGCAACAGTTCTCTCGCTCACCTTAGGCTATTCGCCTTGACCACCTGTGTCGGTTTTGGTACGGGCCACTGATCAATTAACGCTAGAAGCTTTTCTTGAGAACCGGTATCGCCATCTTCGTTACTTGCTCGCGCGTTCACTCCCTGCAAGGCTTTGATCCCGCTGACGGATTTCCCTATCAGCCTCTCCTCCTTACAATCCCCAATCCATTAAGGGGTCTGGTTAACCTTTTCTGTCACTCCTTCACTTGATCCGCGGGTGCAGGAATATCAACCTGCTGTCCATCGACTACGCCTCTCGGCCTGGCCTTAGGTCCCGACTTACCCAGGGCGGACGAACCTTCCCCTGGAAACCTTGGTCTATCGGTGTGTAGGATTCTCACCTACATCTCGCTACTCACACCGGCATTCTCACTTCCATACGCTCCAGCACTCCTTCCGGTATACCTTCAATGCTGTATGGAACGCTCCCCTACCACTTGAATTAATTTCAAATCCATAGATTCGGTATTACGCTTAGCCCCGGTAAATTTTCGGCGCAGAGATACTCGACTAGTGAGCTGTTACGCACTCTTTGAAGGATGGCTGCTTCTGAGCCAACCTCCTAGCTGTTTGCGCGTCTCCACATCCTTTTCCACTTAGCGTAAATTTTGGGACCTTATCTGATGATCTGGGCTGTTTCCCTTTTGACCATGGACCTTATCACCCACAGTCTGACTGCTGAATATTCTTGCCTGGCATTCGGAGTTTGATATCTATTGGTACGGCTAGGTGCCGCCCGCAAGATTTCAGTGCTCTACCTCCAGGTAGATTCGTTCAACGCTAGCCCTAAAGCTATTTCGGGGAGAACCAGCTATCGCCGTGTTCGATTGGAATTTCTCCGCTAATCACAAGTCATCCGCCAACGTTTCAACGGGGGTCGGTTCGGTCCTCCATCTGGATTCACCCAGACTTCAACCTGCTCATGACTAGATCACTACGGCTTCGGGTCTATCCCTACGTACTCTTCACCCTATTAAGATTCGCTTTCGCTTCGGCTCCGCATTGTCTGCTTAACCTCGCACGTAAGGATAACTCGCCGGTTCATTCTACAAAAGGCACGCCATCACACATTAATGTGCTCTGACTTTTTGTAAGCATACGGTTTCAGGATCTATTTCACTCCGCTCCCGCGGTTCTTTTCATCTTTCCCTCATGGTACTGGTTCACTATCGGTCATATAGGAGTATTTAGCCTTACCGGATGGTCCCGGTTGCTTCCGTCAGGGTTCCACGTGCCCCGACGTACTCAGGATCCCACTAGGTCATTTGAAAATTTCGCCTACAGGGCTTGCACCTTCTGCGACTGAGCTTTCAATCTCATTCGGCTATCTTCATCTGTACCATCTCGTGGTCCTACTACCCCAGCTCATAGCTGGTTTGGGCTCTTCCAATTTCGCTCGCCACTACTCTCGGAATCATTCTTATTTTCTTTTCCTCCAGTTACTAAGATGTTTCAATTCACTGGGTTTTCTCCTCATAAGTTATGTGTTGGCTTATGGGTGATACATCATTTCCTATGTATCGGGTTCCCCCATTCGGATACCCCCGGATCGTTGCCTGTGTACGACTCCCCGAGGCGTTTCGCCGTTTGCTGCGTCCTTCTTCTGCTCTATATGCCAAGACATCCACCGTACGCTCTTATTCGTTTAATCACTTTCTTGCGTTTGTACGAGAACTGTTAACTATTTGTCTTTCAACTTTTTCTGTTAATCTTGTTATCACAACTTTACGAAAAAGACCTATCTATTGTCTTCTTCTGTTATTCAGTTTTCAAAGAACTACTCTTGAGAGTCTTTTCGAGATCTCTCAAAACTGAACAGGAACTCCTATTACTCTACAACCCCTTTGTACATCTTTCTCCTTAGAAAGGAGGTGATCCATCCCCACGTTCTCGTAGGGATACCTTGTTACGACTTGACCCCAATCATTAGTCCTACCTTCGACGGCTCCTTCCTTTCGGTTAGGCCACCGGCTTCAGGTATTACCAACTCTCATGGTATGACGGGCGGTGTGTACAAGGCCCGAGAACGTATTCACCGCGGCATGCTGATCCGCGATTACTAGCGATTCCAACTTCATGGAGTCGAGTTGCAGACTCCAATCCGAACTGAGACTATCTTTCAGTGATTCGCTTCTGTTCGCACAGTCGCTCCACGTTGTAATAGCCATTGTAGTACGTGTGTAGCCCAGGCCATAAGGGGCATGATGATTTGACGTCATCCCCACCTTCCTCCGGTTTATCACCGGCAGTCTCTCCAGAGTCCCCAACTTAATGATGGTAACTGAAGACAAGGGTTGCGCTCGTTGCGGGACTTAACCCAACATCTCACGACACGAGCTGACGACAACCATGCACCACCTGTCTCCTTGATAACCTCTATCCTATCTCTAGAACTTCGCAAGGGATGTCAAGGCCTGGTAAGGTTCTTCGCGTTGCGTCGAATTAAACCACATACTCCACCGCTTGTGCGGGCCCCCGTCAATTCCTTTATGTTTCACACTTGCGTGCATACTCCACAGGCGGAATACTTAATGCGTTAGCTGCAGCACTGAGTCTCCCCAATACTTAGTATTCATCGTTTACAGCGTGGACTACTAGGGTATCTAATCCTATTTGCTCCCCACGCTTTCGTGCCTCAGCGTCAGTCTTTGGCTAGCAAGTCGCCTTCGCCACCGGTGTTCCTCCATATATCTACGCATTTTACCGCTACACATGGAATTCCACTTGCCTCTCCAATACTCTAGTCTGCCAGTATCCATGGCGCGATGGGGTTGAGCCCCACAATTTGACCATGAACTTAACAGACCGCCTACGCACCCTTTACGCCCAATAATTCCGGATAACGCTCGCCACCTACGTATTACCGCGGCTGCTGGCACGTAGTTAGCCGTGGCTTTCTGGTAAGATAATGTCTGACTAAGATCCTCTCCTAGTTTATCTTTTCTTACAACAGAGCTTTACAACCCGAAGGCCGTCTTCACTCACGCGGCGTTGCTCGGTCAGGGTTCCCCCCATTGCCGAAAATTCCCTACTGCTGCCTCCCGTAGGAGTCTGGGCCGTGTCTCAGTCCCAATGTGGCCGTTCACCCTCTCAGGCCGGCTACGCATCATCGTCTTGGTGGGCCGTTACCTCACCAACTAACTAATGCGCCATAAGCTCATCCACTAGTGCTTCTCATCTTTAATAGAAGAAAGATGCCTCTCTTCTACCTATCCGGTATTAGTCCCCGTTTCCAGAGGTTATCCCAGTCTTTTGTGGGGCAGATTGCTTATGTATTACTCACCCGTTCGCCACTCCTTCTCCCTAGCAAGCTAGGTGTCCGGCGTTCGACTTGCATGTATTAGGCACGCCGCCAGCGTTTATCCTGAGCCAGGATCAAACTCTTCATTTGATTGACTCTTTATTTTAAGTAGTTCTCTCACTACTCTTTTTACTTATTTCGTTGACGTTGTTTTTGTAATGTTTGTCATTCCTATTCAGTTTTCAAAGATCTCACGCTACCTGAAGCGTGCTTGACTATAGTATCAATATCTACTGCTTTGTCAATTACTTTTTGAGTTTTTGAAGCTTTTTCGGACCTTTATCTCTATCCTTTACGCCTCTTTCATTGCCCTCTTAAAGCCCATATCCTTTCGATATCCTTACTTAGTGCTTTGTTATATTACCACCCTTTTCCCTCTATTGGCAAGTCTTATTCTTCTGGTTTTTTGGAGGGAATTAAATATAAATTACAAAAACAGTCATTTTGGTTTTCTATTCTCATCTTATGCATTCATGAACTTATCTTTTTCTCCTTTACAAAATCATATCCAGACGCTTTTTGTTGTCAACATAGAAAATAATCTTTTATTTTCATAAATCCATCAAGTTCATATTAAAGATTTTCAAACAAATATATTTCGGAACATTAGACATTATTAGGAAGATCCATTCTATTTTTCAGACCTTTTTAAAATAGACATCTTGTTTTCTTGGGTCATTGAGGCTACAGCGTTTTAAGCCATTTAGAACGAAGCGTGTTATTTTTAAGTCATAAAAAGTACATTCCTAATCAATATCTAATTTATGGGAGTGTACTTTTCGCAACTTTATTAGCTGTTAATAATTTGATGGTCATAACAATTATACCTAATGAAATGGCAGAGAAAAAGAGGTATAAAATTGTTTTCGATATCACGCAAGAAAATATCACAATAATCATATCAATCATAAATATGATTTTTAGATAACTTCCATCGATGATTCATTTTCTGTATTAAATAAGCAATTGTATCCGTGCCTCCTGTTGCACAACGTTCTCGAATGGCAATAGAAATCGATATACCGACCAGTATCCCGCCGAAAATAGAAGCAATGAGTATGTGATTGACCACGTGTATCTGCGGTATCATTCGCAAGAATAACGGTATCATAACTGTAATCAGAATCGTTTTAAATACAAATTTATTCCTAACACAAAAAAACTGATCATCAACAGTGGCACTGAAATACAAAGAGAAATAAAATCAACCGGTAATCGGAGCAAAGAACTCAATATAATAGCCATCCCCGTAATTTCCACCAGGCGTTAATGAATACTCCACAAAGAAGAGCCTGACTGCCAAAGCAGTCAGACCGGAAGATAACACCAAGAAACCAATTTCTTTAAATGACGTCCTAAACATTATTCCAAATTGAACTTTTCGGCCGCATCATCGATTACTTTACGGCATTTTTTAACAGCGGCAGTAATCCCTTCTGGATCTTTAAAAATGGCTGAAGACATGATGATAACGTCAGGATTACAAGCAATTAACGGTTCCATATTATCCGCCCGTAACCCACCATCCAGCGCAAGTTCACACTTCGGATCATCAATCAGTTTGCGAGCGCGTACAACTAAATCAGTAACGCTTCTTCTCCATCCCCAGTTATCTGCGCCATCCGTTTCATCCACACCATGTGTAACAATTTGTAAGCGGTCAATATCATAAATGGATTCTTCCACAAAACAAAGCGGTGTATAACAACCGATCGTCAAACCAACTTTAATATTCCTTTCTCTACACCAGTTAATAATATACGTTAGTTGTGCCCCTATAAAATGTTCGGCAGGAACAATCAACATGTTTGCACCGGCAGCGTGAATTTGTTCAATAAACATTTTTATCCATGGAAAACCGTATAAATATGACATTCCACTGGTATTTTAACTTCCGGACGGATTGCCTGAATAATTTGCCATCCCCCATTAACTTCATATTTTGCAAATCATGCATATCCGCCGCATCGGAATGGATATAATCCACACCCGCCGCTTCCGCTCAACAAGTTGTGTTAATTTTTCCCATAATTAATGTGAGCAAGTCCGGCCGCAATTTTAATGTGTTTCATCATTCATCTCTCCTTTTCTGACCATATTTCTTTTAATATATTCTCTATTGTTTCTTCTGATTCCATCGGTAAATGCAAATTTGTAATAAACATATGGATATGATCAATGGTATCTTGATCCATGTTGTAATCCGAAATATGTTTGTTTAATTTGCATTCCTGCATAAATGTATCTACCATTTCTATAAAGCATTTTGCGGCATCAATCTCATCAGAAAATTTCCTTGTTGGGAAAAGATACCGTGCAAGAGCGGCGTATTTCTTTTTGATACTTTTGTAATGTATGATGCAAAAAGGCGGATAAAACAATAGCCAAAGCCTCACCATGGCATATATTTGTATAACTTCCGATGATTTCCGAAAGAGGATGAGGTAACATCGCACCACAATTACTTAATGAAATTCCTCCAAATGTATCCGCAAGCATCAATTCTTCTCGATATTCAATGCGATTTTCCTTTAGAACAAGCGGTAAATTCTTTTGTGACTTTTTAATCCCTCTTTTTGCCAACAGATTACAAATCAGATTTTCACTCCTTAGAAAAGATTCCACACAATGGGAAAAAGGCATCAAACGCTGTTGCTTTTTGTAATGGCTGGTGGTAATGACAAAGTCAGAGTTGGATCTAAAATGGCTAACGTGGCATAAAGATCTTGATGAAAAATCGTTTTCTTAAGTTTATCTGTATCCGTAAGCACACACGCTTGTGTACACTGTGATCCGGTTCCAGATGTGGTTGGAATAGCCAACAATGGTAGTCGATTCGTCATCTTCTCATAATGCTTTCGAAAATCATTAAAAGTATCAAACAAGAAATCCCATGTATACTGTTTATTCCCATACAGAATTGAGCTGATTTTCGCAACGTCAAGAACCGATCCGCCACCAACGCCAATAACAACATCCGGTTCAAAATCACGCATCATTTTCACTACCGCATCAACTGTACGAATAGAGGGATTGGGTTCTACTTGATAGAAAGTTTGAAATGTCATTTTTTTGGAAAGTATGTTTTCGATTCGTGCCAATAAAGGCTGTATCGCTTCACATAGAACAGGCCCAATCACAAAAGCTTTCTGACCATATTCAAGTGCATATTGAGCCAGTGAATCGACTTTATTTTTTTCCCAAATACAATCTTTTGTCGGTTGATAATTTATGAACTCCATACTACCTCCTGATACAAGCATTATAAGAGAAAATAAAGACTTGTTTTTTCACTATATACCAATAGAATGTGGTACTTTTATACCAAACAAATGCCTCCGAAACTTTTGCGATACAGTTCATTTTTATAGACATCATGTCATCGACATGTAGTGTATTTCCTATACACTACGGTAATCAGACATTACGACCATACAACTTTAAGGGATTATACTACATATAGTAGGAGATGAAAAGTATGAAAAACAACTAGAAAAACTGATTGATATCTGGTTACAAGTAGGCATCAACATTCAAGGCGGTCAACCGTTATACATTACATTACCGGATGAATACAACTACTTAAAAGAAATCTTTGATGTCAAAGCCCAGCAATTAGGAGTCACAAATATTACCTATCAATTTACCCAATCTTACGATTCGCTGTTGAAGAATTATCATGGTCATTTTACAACATACGATAATGATTTAAAGAGAACGATACGCCATAAAAAGAAGACTTATTAAAAATAACTGTGCCTATTTTGGAAATCAGAAGAGGAATTGATTATTTTCAAGAAAATCAAGCTGACGCCTTACAAAGCCTCAAACAAATCGAAAATCGCCACAATCTTTTCGTTTCGGAACAAGAAAAAGACAACAAGGTAATATCGTTTCTTGTAAAACCGTAATCCCAACACAATATTGGGCCGATTATCTTTTCCCAAAAGAAAAGAATGCTCTGACAAAAATTATGGGATTTGTATTTTGACATTACACTAGCTAATTTAGATGATGCCATTTCTTTATGGAATCAAAGGATTGATAACATTCAAAAACAGGTTATCTATTTGAATCAACAGCAATTTAAATCATTATCATTTACAACTGAAAAATCTCACTTAAATGTCGAACTGGTTGATAACCACACTTGGGTAGGAGGATGAGATAACAGACAAGAATATTCGTTACATGCCTAATTTTTCCAACACAAGAAATATTTACAGCCCCTAAAAAGACCGGTGTAACCGGTGTGATGTGCAACACCAAACCGCTCTGTCATACCGGTAGAGTTGCAGATGATTTTACATTGCGCTTTGAACATGGAAAGCTAATTCAATATAACGCTATGAAAAACCAGGAATTATTAGAAGAAATCGTCCATGCGGATGAGAATAATTCCTATTGTGGTGAGATTGCTATTTTACCGGGAACAACAGAAATTTCCAAAACAAATACTGTCTTTCATACGACAATACTAGATGAAAACGCAGCTTGTCATCTTGCTCTTTGGATGTGCTTATCCATGTAGCATCCACCAAAAATAAAATTCACAAAAGAAGAGTTTGAAAAAGCTCATTTAAATTATTCAACTTCCCATGTAGATGTTATATTTGGAGATCCCAGTGTCACTATTATAGCTCACACGAAAAATGGTGAAGTAATTCCCTTGATGCAAGATGGGAAATGGTCTATCTAAAAACCATTTCTTTTTCTTAGCGGATATCTTGTATTTTTCATTTAATAAATGTATGAACTCCGGATTCATCAACTCAGGATTGAAATCACTTCTATATCAGAAGAGACGTGATCAACCGTACTCAAAAATAAAATCGCTATGAAAGTTTTGTAATTCCACTTCATCTTGAAGCTCGATAATTTTTCATATGAAAGGCAGATGTATGAAGCATATTTAAAAATAACTTCTTTTTAAATGAGTGTGCTTGTGACCAAAATCCGCAAACAATTGTATCGGATTGAATTTCCTGCACCGATGCCAAAAGCAACGTAATTGTTGCAACAGCATCTTTTTGGTAAAAGTGATTGTAAAGTGTTTTCTGTAAAAGTATTTATAGAACCGGCAATTGAAAATAGTTTTGGAAATTTATGGATAATAAGGTCTGTACTCGGATTATAGCAATCGTATTCAAAGTTGAATTTTTGCATCGTCTTTTTCTAGAAATGGAAATAATTCTTTTTCAAATTGTTTCGTGTTTTGATTTTACAATCGAATTTATATGATTTGTAAATTGATGAATGATCTCTAGCAGCAAAATAGATTGCTGGATTCACGATATATATATTCATCTGTCGAACAAAGGTACACCGACAACTGAGCAATGAGATAAACTCATTTCTTCATCGGATAATTCCACATGGAAATGACGAGTTAGTGTTTTTAGATGTTCTTCCAGATAATGGCGAACTTCAGAGTTTTTATCTGCGCTGTACCTGCATTCAGAGAAGTAAACTGGTGAGCCTGCATTCTGAAAACAGCAATTTGCACAAATAAAACGACCCTTTTGCAAGTCACTTTCTGTGATTTTTGTATGAGTTTCTTTAGCGGTTTTAAGAATAAAAATTTCTGATTTTTGTATGATAGATACTTGAGTTCTATCACTTAGATATTGATAAACTTCTGGCGATAAAGAGTAGACTGGATATATCGTGATTCAGCATAGAACAAGTTAAATCCAACAAACAATGTCTAATCCGTTTTTCACCGGACAAAATACAAAGACCTGTCTTTCTATTTTTAGAAATAGTGATGTTATATTTTGAGAAAAATTGTTTGATGTGCTTTAAATCATCATAAATACTAGGACGGTAATATACAATTTCCTTTCTAACATGGAAATCGTCACTTTATGAAAACTGGTTAACAGAAGAAATGCAATAATATTCTGCTGTATTTTCAGAAGAGATTCGCGTGCTTTTTGGTTACTTCGGTTTCGCAAAGTGATAACATTTTAAAATGTCTCTTTCGTTCCATGTGCTGAACCCGATACCTGGATTTTTCTGAATTTTTATTTTGTAATTATGAAATAGCGAAATGATTTCAGGCATGTTATTACGGACGGTTTTATTGGATAATTTTACCTTGTTTGAAATGATTTCATAGGTAAATGTTTCTGTTTCTGTTAGCATTGTAATAGCAATGGTATAAATATTATGGCATATATAAACTCCATTTTTATCATTATAAACGTGGATATTTACATTTGTATATAATTGCCACAATGAAGTGTTATTTCAAGATAAATTTTTGTAAGCGATTTCCTTGCTAAACTAAAAACCATACTAGTAGGAGGAGAAAATGAAACTGATTCAAGAGAAATTACAATCATTTGCAGGCGCAATGATGGTTCCAATCATTTTGTTAGTGCTTGTCGGATTTTATGTAGGTATCATGGCGCTGCAGTAACAAACTACATTATGCCAGGCAAAAATATCATAAATACAATCTTCACCATGTTTACAAAAATAGGGATTCATGTTTATGAACAACTTGCACACTCTGGTTTGCATATCGGCATTTCATTCACATTAGCGAAAAAGAGAAAGGCTGGGCAGGATTTGCTCATCATCATGTTCTTCTGTTATATTACCTGTATTGGTACTTATGCGAAAGCACAGGGATGGACAGCAGAAACCGTTGCCGTTAAGAATTTAATTAAAATCGGATATGCACAAGGAGCAGCTTTAAATTTCAATGCACTGTAGGGGAACTGTTTCGGGAATCTTCACCTTCAACATGGGTATTTTTAGCGGTATCATCGCGGGTATTTCAGCAGGATTTATTCACAACAGATTTTGTGAAACAAAATTTAATTCCATGTTTGCTTTCTTCCAAGGAACAAAATTTGTCATTATCATGGTCACTATTCTGGCTGTACCGTTAGCCATCGTTACTTATTATATTTGGCCAATTTTTGCCGGTCTATTACAATCCATTACGAAATTGATCACGTCTTCAGGATACTTTGAACATGGTTATTCGGTTTCATTGACAAAGCGCTATTACCGTTTGGTATTCATCATTTAATTGCCTTCCCAATTGAATACTCCGCTGTCGGTGGAACAATGACCATTGATGGGACGGTTTATGAAGGGGTTAGAAATATTATCGTTGGTCAAGCGGCTTCTGCCAGTGCTACGGGATATATCGTTCGTAACTTTACAACGGGAAGAATATTATTCCAATTTGCGGGCTTACCTGGTGCTGCATTTGCTATGTATAAATGTGCAAAAGTGGAAAACCGAAAGAAGGTTGCTTCCTTGCTAATACCGGCAGTACTGACATTAGCTTTTGGTTTGGTATTTCTGAGCCAATTGAATATACTTTCTTATTTGCTTCACCAATTTTTATATTGGTTGGTATATGCACCATTATGTGGAATATGTTATGTTTTAACAGAATTAACGAAAGTATCTATTAATGGAAACGCATTATTCTTTTATGATTCCAAATTTATTCCAACCAAACAAAGTACATATTTTCTCATTGTTATACTTATTACCTCTGACATTTTGTTACCTATTATGTAGCATTTAAATTTATAGATTAAAAATTTAACATCAAAACTCCAGGAAGAGGAGATGAGAGGTGAAACTGATCAGTCAAGAAAGAATATCAAAAACTTAAAAATCAAAAATTTGATAATGATCGTCTAGAAGCAAGAAATTGTAGAAGCTTTCGGTGGCGCTGATAATATTGAAAGTGTTACCTGTTGTGCAAACACGTCTTCGTGTCACTAGTTAAAGATGAAACAAAAGTAGTGGGAAGATGAAGATTGGAAAAATACTCAGAAGCGATAGGTTGTGTTCATAGTGGAAAGAGTTATCAAATTATCTATGGTGTAGCGTGAATACAATCACCACTGCTGTAAAAGATATTCTAAAAATAGACTAAAATTTCATCTATCAAAACATTGAGCATCTATCCAGAAATGAGTTATTTATAATCACTTCATAAAAATGCCAAAAAGTGTCGTTTATCACAACCTTTGGCATTTTTAATTTACTCTATAAACCTTTATTTATCATTCTTTAAAAACCATATCAGCTCAATAAAAAAGTACCATAATCATTTATGGTACTCACTTTTGAACATTATAACTTTCCTACCAGATCCAATCCCGGTGTTAATGTTTCTTTGCCAGGTTCCCATCTAGTATGACATACCCTGATCGCCATGTTGTGCAACAAATTGAGCCGCTTGAAGCTTCTTAACAATTCTTTTAGCATTTCTTCCTATGCCATTGGAATTAACTTCATATAAAACCACTTCATTTTGTGGATTAATCACAAAAGTTCCTCTTAAAGCTTGCCCTTCTCCGTCAATTAAAACTTCAAATTGTTCAGAAAGATGAAAAGATCTATCGGAAATCATTGGATATTTAATTTTTTTGATTGTTTCTGAAGCATCCCACCATGCCTTATGAACAAATTCTGAATCTGTTGATACTGAATAAATTTCACAATCAATCGCTTTAAACTGATCATAAATCAAAGCTAAATCTTCCAACTCCGTTGGACATACAAAAGTAAAATCCCCTGGATAAAAGAAAAGAACACTCCATTTTCCTTCCAAATCTTTATCCGTTACCGTTATTAGTTCTCCATTGTGATACGCCGGAACACTAAATTCTTCTATTTTTTTCCCTATTAAACTCACGATATTTACCTCCTATCATTTTTAGTTTCTATCTAAGGTAAGCATACTATATCACAACCAGGAATCATTCAACCACTCATATGACCACATTGAACATCTCAAATTTCATTTTCACCAACTTACCCATCGTTTCATTTCAACCTTTTTGATACTTAGTTCATCGTTTGATATAACATCCAAAAATATGGTTATTGGTGATTCATCCTGTATGACAGACATGATAAGATCTGATTCTTTTCACATTTATTTTAAAAATTTACGAAATATAAGTACTGAGGAAATCGCATATCTAAAAACAATTATCTCCCATACCGTTTTTATCTCCTTTTTCAAAATTTTATTGGCTGCTATCATCATAGAAATGAAAAGTGGTGCTACTTGAATGATAAGTGCTGGAAACAACTTAATGAAAATGGTTAAAAACAGTTCCTTTTTCTCATACCAAGCACTTCCCCAACTTCCATTAACCAAAGGAAATGTCGATTCATAAATGCCGATAAACCACTTTACAAAAGTGATATCTACATATTTATTATTTCCGATAAATCCGAATATAAACCAACAAACAACAGGTATGTATATCGTGATGATAAGCCAAGTTATTTTTCTGGTATTTTTCGTAGCTTTCATTAAGATTTTTCTTTCTCATCTTCGCTTAAATTTTGTAAAGCTTCATTTTTAAGGCATTCTCGCTTAAATTTATATTTGATATACTCATACTGAATAGACTTTTGCACATCAAATTTTTATCACTGTAATCCTCCTGATTATCGTTATTTCGGATAGTATCTTATTTTATTATTGTTAAAAAGTCAATGTAACTCTCCTGTTAGTTCTTTCCAATCTGACAAGACTTTTCTAATCATTTTTATCGTCTGTAGTAAATTCCATACTCATCGTATTCTAGATTATATTATCTTCTAACAATACTGATTTTCTAAAAATCATCGATCTCGTTTTAGAGAGTTTCTTTATCCTATCTTTTAGTAGCATACAAAAATAGACTTCTTCAAAATATGCCAAATACTTTTGGAATAGTATTATTTGATATATTTATCTTTTTTCTGAGTATATTTTATTTATTGGATAGCTTAGAGGATTTGTAAGCGATCCGATACAAAATCTAGTAAAAACTTCAATACTTTGAAGTGCACCCAATTCTCTGGACACTTTAATTGACAGACATGATAAGGCTTGATTTCTTGCCCGACAATGAGTTAGGTCTTTTAATTTTATCTGTATTCTTTTCTTCGCTGTAATAGTATGTATTCTTCCATGGCACATTTCAATTCTTCCAACGTATGGAATTCATATCATGCATCCATAGAGCATCTCGTTCTTCATCTTTCCAAAAAGTTCTCCATCACACAGTTGTTCTAAGCAGTTTCCTTTGCAAGACATCAATGATGTTTGTAAAGACAACATTGAAAGAGGAAACAATGAGTCACCATAAGTCTCCTACACCAAAAAAGGAGAACTTCTACACTTTAGTGTAAAGAGTCTCCCCCCAATTATAACAATGAAAAATATTCCTATTGTATAATCTTTACTCATTCCTTTATTTCTACTATACTTGATTTTTACGTCTATATCCTATTAGTACCAGTAATACTCCTGAGGTGAACATGAACCATGTATATTGGAATATGTTATTTCATCTCCTGTATTTGGCACTCGTGGCTTATTAGATCCCGGATTATTTGGTGTTGGTGTGAAAGGTTTTGTTGAAGTTTCTTTTTGGCTGGTTATTATGAAACCATCTTTCATATTTCCTTTATAAGCCACTTATATCACTCTCCACCAATCAAAAACACTATTTGAATTTTTCTCAACTTCTTTTATTGTATACTTATGTTTTTCCACCCAGCGTCGCTGATACCGGCAATCCCTTAAATGTTACTGTCCAGTTGTTTCCTTTGTTCAACTCTTTTACATTACCTGTTGCTGTTCCATCTTTATACAGCTCTACTTTGATACTATCTACGGGGGCTTTTTATCTTGTTTCCATTTGATCCTTTTCCAATCTATTGTTACTTTAACATCTCTTGTTGGTGGTATCATTGGTGTCCATGGTTTTTCTGGTGTTAGCACTTCTTTCTTATCTGTTACCGTTAATTTATTTCCATTTTGTTTTCACTTCATTTCCATTTGCATTTTTAACTGTAACTTTTCCTTGCTCATCCACCTCAAAAGTAATATCTGTAACTTTTAAGTATCCGTTAGAGCTACTTCTTCATGGAATATATAGGTTCCGACTTTTAACTTAACTGTTTCACTTTGTCCTTCTTTAGATATCCACTCCTTTACCACTTGCCCTTGTTCATCTTTTTATTTTGAATTTTTGGCTCACCTGATTTCTTCTGATGCTATATATACCTTACTAAAAATCACTTCTTTTCAACTATTTCCTTAGATAAAAATTGTAAATGTTTTGTGATTTATCTTTCGGATCTTGATGTAATAACTCTTGTTTTCTTATCCGGTTTTCCATCTCCATCCGTATCTATCACATTTCCTAATGAAACAACTTTTTCAAATACTACATAAGATTTTTCCTGCTTCTAAATTAAGCTTGCCAAAATTTAATATCCATTCACCATTTCCTGTTGCATTCGGTTTTTAAATTACTACTACTATTAACCAGAGAAACAGGATGTCCCGGATTAACAGTTTTCCATCTTTTACTTCGTAAATTTCACCTATTACATCATATTCTGCATTTGGATAAAGTCCTTTATATGTTATCTTATCGAAACTTCAACTCCACCCTTTTAGTATCATTTCCCTTTAATGTTGCAATTTCATTTTTCAGTTGAAGTTTTTCCCCTGGCTGTTACTGTTGTCTTTATTTCTCCAACAGGTTGGTCTTTTTAATCTACCGGTTGCAATAGCTTGATATCCGATTTGACTAGGTTTATAACCTGAAGTTCAAAAATCAGCAGGTACAGTAATATTGTCTACAGCCTCACGCAATAAATATACCGCTTTTCGAGCCTGTTCTGAGTATTTATAAAACCAATATTGGTTACTATCTTTATCAACTTTGTAACCATCTGTATAACGCCATATTTCATTTTGAACAACAGTATGAAATTCATTAATTGCATCTTGTTTAGTTGCCCAGCCTGATCTTCCAATAACATTTGTAGGGTCTTTTAAATAAATATAAATAAGCTTAGATACTTTATTCCAAAGCACGTCATGACTTGTAGAAACGCTACCCGGTAAGTGATTATCTCTAACCAGTTTATTAAAACTTTCTTTGTTTAGATTTAATATTTGTTCATATACACCAAAAATATTCATCCTTAGCAGCATTGTATCCGAGGGTATTTCTTGCTGTTTGCCATACAAAAACCGAACAGTTCTACCGGGTATGAGAATCGTCCGATGTAACCATACCCTAAACGATTATTGTTACCTGCTGAGTAATATCTACCATCTGGGATACCCCTGTGGCATCATTAGGGAATCCACCAGAATTAGTTTTTGAAAGATAATTGAAATTGTACTTGATATTATCATCAAAAAGATAACCAAAAACGAAACTGTGCTTTTAAAAATTTGCTTTGCTTCTTTTTCATTTCATTACTCCTCCCATATTGAAGCGCAGATCATTTACACCTTAATAATTTCTGCAGTAAATACTCATAATATTTTTAGGTCACTTAACTTTATGTAAAAATATAAACAGATTTTAATTATCATATAAAACCAATCAAAAATGGTTTCAATTTCTTCTAGTTAACATTTCTAAATTTTTGTCAGCTAAATTATAGCATAAGCTAAAATAAATTGTTAACTGTTTTTACGTACTTTTTATAATATTTATTTTCATATACAAATGTAAAGATTGCAATACATATTGCAATTATCTCATCAATCATGCCCTCCTGATGCAATTCTGCCAATGGTTACTACTTAGGTATAATCTACTCTAATCTCTTAAACAGTTGTTCAAGTTCAATCCGATCACGGATGATTTCTTTAACTGACAGAACATTATCGCTAAGGTGTCAATTAGTGAGCACGTGTCTCTATCTTCCTTTCCCGTCTGGCAGTCCAAAGAAAACATCATCATAACGGGTGTGCTCACGGTAAAATTTTTCACTTACCTCTACCCTATTTACAGGGTACTTTTTGAGGTAGATATCATCCAGTTAACATTTATGTCCAGGAAACTGAATATACATTAATTCCTCTATCCTCCTTTTTTATCCGCTAGAACCAAATAATGAATATCTTTAATCACCCTTTTCAAAGATCTCAATGTTTTTACTAACAGTTATCTTACATACTCAAATGTTTCTTTATGTCCAATTACTTCTAAATGCTTCTTTAATGATTTTTGGCTAATTGTAAGTTCCCTAAGGACCATATCGATCTCTTGCAAAGTCAAAGTATTCCCTTCAATTGCATTCAAATTATACGCATATTCCATAGACATTTTATTTTTAAGAATACAAAAGTTTTTTCTAGTGTTGTAGGCACTCAATTTATCACTCCTTAATATATCTCATAAATAAGTTCTGAATCGGCTGAAATTATCATCAAATTTTACTAAAAAGATATAATTCTCAGCAGGAGATTCACTGACATAGTATCCGAAAGCAAATGCGTTATAGCAACCACTGGCATCAAATAAGATATCTGTGAGAGATATTGTTTCGGTATTTTCGCTATGGAATGTATTCTGATAATCCGATGTGCTTTTTATCTAATTCATTCATTTTGGTAGCAAGCTTTTTCCATAAAGTGACATGGAATGGAATGGATATCTTCTTCACAATATCCGCTGAAGTTAAACTGTAATTCTTGTTCAAATTTATGTCCTATAAAATAAATACCACTGCTACGAGAGTCCCAATATTTTCCATTCCACAGAGCAAGTAATTCTTCTTTTTTCATAACTCACCTTCCGTCTTATAAAAACCAGTGCTATTCGTATTTCGTGACATCATACCTCAATTCTCTCAATGCATCCACCTGCTTTCTTTGATGTTCGACAGTGCCACAAGCACAGTTAATATTTGAATAAATATAACTTTCCGGCCAATTATCGTACACATTGTCCAAAAATCCGGGAATGTTCTCGTACATGGGCAAGATATTTGAAAGAAATCCTTTTTTTAGACACTGTATATATTCATCTTTAGTGATTAATGTTGAACACCCGTTTTTGTCAGATGCATTGCATCTCTCAAGAGAAGCTTTAATGTCCCAAGGAGTGAAATAAATTAAGTAGGAAGGTGTGCTCCAACGCTCGGAATCTTTTTTATCCGGAGACGGTAAAATTTTTTCCCAGAATCCTCTTTTTACTGCAAAGGAGCCTGTAGAAATATATAGACGATACGGTGTTTTTTCGAATGTTTCGTGACAAATTTCTTTGTCTGTTCGTTCAAATATACCGTATACATCGTGTGATAAGAGACGAGCGTAGTAAGGTATTTGTGCGGGTATCTTATAGATTGCGCCAAGTTCATATCTTGCCATTTTTCCTCCTGTTTTCTATTTTCACTTTCGATTAGTAGCTCTTGCTTATTTGCTCCTGTTTTTCCTTTTCGACAATCGGAATGATTACATTTTCTGTTTCGCTCTTTTTCCAATGGTTAATGGTTGAACCACCAGCATCCCTTTCCGCTTGCATTTTGACAGCTACAGAATTTAGCACTAATGTCAGATAGTCGGGTTGCGCTCTCTTATGATGCGATAGGCCTCACCGCCATCAATGGACTTCTCTATAGTCTCGTGATAAATAATCTAATCATCTTCTTCAAAGTGATTATCTTTCAAGCCAAATTCTTCCATAACGAAGTCGTAATTAAAGGCTTCCTGATTATCTTTCATGAATTGTTTTCTGTCAGATTGTTGTAATGGTGCTAATGTAATGCTCATATTCGCAATACTCCTTCCTCTACCAAAACAAATCATCTTCATCATCGTTAAATAAGTTATTCTGACGATGTTCCTCTTCTTCCTCTTCACGACAGTATTCACTATCATCCCAATTATAGGTATATTCACCTCTGGTCCAGCTAAATCCATCACGAGAAATGTCTTCGTATTCACCAGAATCATAATTAAAAGCCCACTTTGACATAATTAAGCCTCCTCAAAATTATCTAATACATACTTCAACATTTCATATGCAGCTTCTTTCTTTGCCTGTTTCTTAGAAGAAGATTCTGCATAGAAATAGTACTCCACTTCATCTATGCGACATTCCACATTCCAAAAAGGATTGCCGTTATTATCATAAAACTTCTTAGCCTTATACTCCGGAATTGAAAAATAACCGCGACGCGAAAGGGTCTCCAACTGGTTAATCGCCATATTTAATGAGGGATTATCGATTTCATCCTTAATGGTATATAACATGTTATTTGCTTCCAAATAATCATATATGGCTTTTGATGCTTCTTCATGCGCCATCACCTTAGTTGCACCATAACCAACGGCTTTTTTAACTCCGTCTACAGTGACATAGCAAGTGTGCTTTGCGTTTATATGAGGTACATGAGGATTCTAATAATCCCCAACCCATGGTGTAATAGCCATAGTTTTCCTTAAACTCACGTTCCGGCAAATCCCCAGTTCTTCTTAGATTCCAGTCTTGAACTTCTTGAATATAATTGATTTTATCTTCAAATATAATAGCCTTTGGATTAAGCACATTAACACAACTGAATCCCTGTATTCTTGAAATGTCATAATTCGAATCGATTGCTTCTGCCCCAAGAATAGCTTCAAATAGATCTTCCATAACCGAAGGTGATTCCTGAACATTGTTCTTTCGATCCCCTGTCCCATAATCAAATACTCAGCTAACCCTAGATTATAGATACAATTGGCAAGTGTATCCTCTTAACCAATCTTTTCTTAATTTCAGTAAGCTTGTTCTCCTGGTATTCAGAAACAAACTCATTGAAGTCTTCATTTAGGGTTAAAATCATCCCATTCTGATGCAAGCAAACCGAATTCTTCAGAAAGTATTTTTACCACTACAAAATCAAGTACTTTATCGCCAATAAACTCAAGTACTCATTGTTCTCTCCACTGTGCTCCTTTTGAGTATGATCTGCGTACAAAAAGCCTGTTGTAGCAAATCTAGATTTTTGAAATTGAAACCAATACTTTGTTGGATTTTTGATAGATCATTTCTATCCATTAAGATTCCTCCTTTTTTCTAAAAAGAAGGCATAATAATAGCCTGACATTTTTCTATACGAAAAAAGACTGCTAGACCTAATGAGATTAAATTAAATTCTTGCTTCTCAATATTTTTACTAGCACCCACTTGCATAAATACCAGTAAATAAACAGATACATTGTTTTCAATTTAAACTTATTATGCCTAACAATATTTATAAAAACATTATACTTCTACCAGTAAATGCACAAATGAAATAGCCTCAATTATTTTTTTGAAAAGTTCCTCATTGAGCTATTTTCTTAATGAAAAGTTCCCTTTTATCATAATTGTATAAAGGGATATGTGCTTAAGAGAGTAAAGAACAGGAGGAATATTTTATGCCCGGCACATACAAACAGCTTTCTTTCGGTGAACGTTTTATCATTCAAAATCAGTTATCCAATCCTGATATCACCCTAAAGATGATTGCCAACACCCTTAACAGAAGCCCTAAAGCTATTCGCTATGAGATAACACATCATCTTAAGGTTATCATTCGTGCTAATACACATAATAAGTGTGGCAGACAAAATACATGTGATCGCTCAAGGCTATGTACCCACTGTCTAAGAGGCCTTTGTAAGTTCTGCAAACATGATAACTGTAATGATCTATGCCCTGATTTCATCTCTTTCCCTATCTGTAAACGTACATCTCGTTTTCCATATGTCTGCAACAATTGTACAAATACCAAATCCTGCAAGTTACCCAAGGTCTTCTATATGGCTGATGTCGCTCAAAGACAAAGAGATACCAATGCCAGCGGTTGGAAAGAAGGTGTCAAACAGAATCTTTCACCAGATGTCATCATACACAACAATCAGTTAGATATATCGGTATCTACTGCTTATCGTTACATCCATTTCCATCATATGGGAGCTATCATCAATGTAGATCTCAAACGCAAGGTCAAATATAAAAAACGATACTTTGATAAACATATCGTATACCGATCGACTATGATTGGCTTGAAGGCAGAAAATATGAAGATTATATCGAACGGATTGGGAATGAAGACGTCTCCATCAACATATGGCAAATGGACACGATAATTGGCAAGCAAGTCAACCATGAGAAATGTGTTCTTTTCGTCCTACATACAAGATTGAATCTCAATTATATTATCTATTAAAAAGAGAAAAGCATGTTGGAGGTGCAACATATATTCGAAAAATCAAAGACTTTCTTTGGTTCAGATCTGTTTGCCATAACGTTTCCCATCATTCTGACTGATAATGGTTCTGAGTTTCATGATCCTTTGAGTTTGGAGACCGATGCAGATAGAGGTAAAAAATTGATATCCATCTATTATTGCAAGGCAAGAAGAAGTGATCAAAAAGGTAAATGTGAGAAAAATCATGAACACTTCAGAGAATGTGTTCCGAAGAGTAAGAGTATGAACTCATTGACTCGGAAGGATATCAACTATATATCCAACATGGTAAATAATTATCCTCGTAGATCCTTAAACTACAGTTCACCTATCAATATCGCTACTTTATCTCTAAATGAAAAGGTGTTAAGCCTTAACAAGTTGAAGTGCCTCAACATACAACAAGTTCAGCTTACACCTATCATACACTAGCCAATCCGGCACATATCCCTGACCTATCAAAGGGAACTTTCGATGAGAAAAATTTAAAAGTATCATTGAAAGCCGAGTTTTTCGTAGTACCCAAATCGTCTATCTATACATATTCAACAACACAAAAATGATCATAAGTACACTATCACAATAAAATATTTTGGCTATTGAACCCTAAAATATGAACTTTTATTGAAAAATGGAGCTTATTTATTTTTCATATAAAAATAAAAAGACGGTAGATGTTTTACTTCCTATCGTCTCATGTCTTCAGATATTCAGTTTTATTCAAATCCACAAAACCGTGATTTATCTTTTTCATCTGGCTTTTGTGGGTTTCTTTTTCTGGAAGTTCTGTATACATACCATCCGCAGTTCTAGAACAAGCTGCGTATCTTCAAATCTATCAAATACATACATCAGTGTCTTTTGATCCTTCATAGAGATAACGCAATTCGGAATCCGCAAGTAGCCTGTCCGATGTCGGCGTTCTCTTCAAAAACAGTTCATTATGCCAAATGTCACCTATCAACTTACCATTGAGGTATCCAAGATATCCACCCATCATGGATTTTATGACAATATCACCTGCTACGGAAAAACCTCACGGACATATTCGTTAAATTCATTCACTATGATTACCTCCTTCAAATTCATATTTATCCTTCCAGAACAGTTTTACAAACTGGATGCCATAAAAGTTTTTGCTCCTCATCACTTTGATGTTCTAGTACTTTCAGAAAAATATTATATTCATGGTTTTGTTTCCATTTTCATATCTTTTTCTGAATCACTTATCTTCTTTAAATGTACCTTATTTATAACTATATGAAAGTGCTTCTTCTACAGCATTAATAATATCCAAAGTAAAAGCTTTCTAATTTCTAACGCACTAAGCATTTTTTGTTTTTCTAAAAGCTTTTAAATAAAAGTTTTCATCTTTATCATCCAAATCAATTTTGTAAAGAAGATTTGAAAGCGAAAATAATTAATGGCTTAAAAATCATTGCACAGCATTTCATCTGATTTTCTACCTTTCCAAGAAAAGGAACTTATTAAATTCATTATCGCTAAACTTTTGGCTGTAATCCCATTATTGGATTGACAAGTAATTGCAGTAGACGACAGCATAAGATTAAGATATGTTCCAAGTTCATATTGCTGTGCTTCTGTCATAATATCATAATCAGTTCCAAATTTTTTATCTTAATGGCAGCATCTTTTCAGCATTTTAGTTTCATTACCAACTCTAACTCACGTTCGTTCAATTCAACTATTGCAAGTTTATATGATTCAATATCACGATTACTAATAAGAGTGAAAATATTTTTCTATTTTCTTCTTATCGCTTCAGAGCTTCAAAACATTAAAACCACTTGTTACGATTGCAACACAGCCATTGCCCAACCAACTGGTCCTGCAAGGGCAAGAAAAAGCGTTTCCGGCAGTCATGCCACCTCCGCCAGCCGAAGTGCTCCGCCACCGAGCCACGCTAATGCTGCATTCGTTGCAGCAGCACCATAATAGAAATGGCGGTTCCGTAGAAGCAACTCAAAGGTAGTTGCTATTCCCATAGCTGCTGTAGGGACCGAGCGTAACTACTGCAACACCTGCACCAAAAACTAGCAGCACTTGCTCCTGCATTTTTTTACAGATGCATCTTTATAATCTTTTTCTATTTTTCAGCTTGCTGTTTCCAATCCAATCTGATAAGCTTTTCATACTCCAGCTTCTTTTCATTCGACATATTGCGAATCTCGTCAAAAAGCTTTTGTATATTATTTAATTCAATACACAAGTCATTTAAATATTCATGCCAAGTTCTGCAATCTTCTTATTCGTTTCATTTATTGCCGCCTGAGTTTCATCTTGTGCTAACTGTAATTTTGTTTTCTTTTTCATTTCAAAAATCTCCTCGAAAATATGAGTCTATATCCTCTTTTGTTTTTAGTGTTTTATTTTTCTGGCACATTACGCATTCTCTGCAAGTTTTATAGATTGGTCAAAAACTTCTTTATAGAAATCACTTGCCTGGAAATCATTTATAAATAACAACAGTGATTCATCGTCATATGCAGCAGAAAGAGTTTTCAAACCAATAATATAGTCTTCAACAATAATTTTTCTCTTTTTATAAATAGGGCTTCGTCATTTTGCCTTATTTAATTGCAGACCACGCTTAGCCTCTCCATAAAGAGAGAAACAGTAAAGCGTCCTACACAACTATATTTAATCGCATAAAGAATTCTACAACATTAAATGAGCCTGCTCTGTTGTAAATCCTCAGTGTAGCATCGCCTATATCTATTAAAACAGAATGTCCCATGGGCAACTGTTAGCATACGCTTTACTGTTGCGCTCGAAAACAGTTCGCAGGATTTCCAAAGCAATGTAAAAGCTTCTATTTTCTTTAGGTATAGTCATAATATTTTTTATAAGGCGTCTTACCAGTATATCAACCTGACAACCATTTCATTTATAAAAACAGGTATAGCCTGTGTTGTTTGAAATCTAACATCATATCCTTTTTCAAAAAGTTTTAGCGATAGTTCGTTTATAGACTTATCAAATTCAGAAACAGGGGATATTTAGTTTTCTTTTTTTATCGCAATCACATCATTGCTCCATGACCATATAGGAGAGGTATACCCATTCCTCTCCCTCTGCTACTGAAGAACCGGATACATCAGAAATTAAATGTCCAATCCAGTTTGCAATACCGCAGAAAATTTTGCCTGGTATATTATTTCCATGAAGTTCAAATTCACCTTCCGAATTATTAAGTGAAATTAACTCTCCGTTTGATACAAAATCAGATGTATTCGTAAACTGATTAAGAATGGATAAGCCAAGCAATGTCGGATTATGTCCTAATGATTTAAAAATGATGATTATTAGCGTCAAATTAATTAAGTCACGGAAAATATCTCCTCCAACACTTTGGTCATATGGAATTTTAAACTTCTTTTCAAGATATCTTATTGCAGAAGATATTGAATTTTTATCTCCTTTATATCCACAAAGTTTTTGCAAAATCAACGGTTCTGTTCGCAAACCATTTATCTGTAATATTTCTAACCGTGATGTTCCCGGTTTTCCAACAAGAAAAATATCTATTATTCACATAAAGCACCTGAACTCGCAGATAGTATGTAATCATATTTATCGCATTCAGGTGTCAGTTTATCAATTGTTTCTAATGTCTCACTAAAGCTGTTCTTCTAAATTAGACAGTTCTTTATTTGCATCAATAAGTGCATTAGATATTGTAGTTGGAAATATATATTTGTCATTTTCTACATTTAACTCAATCAAAAATAGATTTATTGTTTTCCATCTTCATATCCTTTCGAAAAAAATTATCTTGACAGTTCCTAACCGCTTATCTAATCTCTTCTACAAATTCAAATTTGGTTAATATCTTTTTCCCATATAAACTTTTTGCTAAATTTGTATATTTTTCTTATAAAAATCTGTTTTTGCTTCAGTATATCCATCTCTATCATGTTTAAATTCTTTTCCAAAGAGATAATTTTAAAGTTTCATATTCTTTGGCTATTTCCTTATACTCATTCAAATAATCTCTGAAATATAATTCATCATTATCTCCGGCAATTCTAATATGAAGATGAAATACTTTTTCAGCAAATCCTTGTTCTGTGTAGCCTTTGTTTAATGTAATGGAGCTTCAGTCATATTCATACATAGCCAACCCTTGTTTATTAGAATATTTTTTTAACAATATCTAAATCTGCCTTGTCGTTTACTTCAACTAATACATCCACAATATTTTTCGCCGATATTCCTGATATAGCCGTGCTTCCGATATGAGATATTCTTTTTATGCTTTTACTCGGCACTGCTGATAATATTGATTTTCTTTCTTCTTCATACCATTTTATCCACTCTTTATTATGTTTAACTAAAAAAATATCGGAAACAGCTGCCAAAAGTTCTTTTAAAGCTCATTTTTTCTAATTGTTTATTCATACCAAACCTCCACATTTCAAATTTATCAGTTTTTGATTTAGACTGATTTTATTTTCTCGTTTATACCTTACAAGAACGCTATAACTGCTGTTCTGATCATCGATATTCCATATGAACTTAACAAAAGCCCAATACTAACACTTTAATTCCAAGTGATATATCTTTTTGCATAAATGAGCCCTATTGCAGCAACTGTACACATCGACATCAAAAAAATAAAGAATAGTAGTTGTTCCTATACCAAAGCAGAATGTCGAAATGCAGTGAGGATACTTAAAGTCAAGCTGATTGGAAACAAGATTATTTCTAATATCCATCTTATCATTTATTCGTCCTCACTTTCAAAAACATTCTTTGTATCTCCACACACCATATCAATGCAAACATTCACATCTATATAATTTTTCAGGAGTTTTTTTCTCCCACCTTCGCCATCTTCTACAAACACATAATGTTTATAAAACTGCTTAAAATGCAGGATTTTTTACTATTTCACTCTTTGTATCAACGCTACACACTCCACATGCGATTCATTGTCCAAACTTATTAACGATACCCTATTGAGAATCGACAATTGCCTTATCTATATTCAGATTTCAAGAATGAAACTTTATTCTTTTTCATTGTGCCCCACTCACCAGATACTTCTTCTAAACATTCATATACAAATAGCCAATATTGATCCATTTCACCTTTTCCTTCCAATTCTTTTTGCATACTGTTCCAACTGTTTTATCTCTGATGTGAGGTTATTCTTTTGCAATAAATAAATGCCATCAACATCAATATACAATCTTGAGAACTTTTTAATTATTTCAACATCAATACAGTCAATTTTGAGTTTGAATCAATTGCATATAACAAAGCAAATGAGCGTGGCTTCATAGTTGTTTTGTGAATATATCTTTCATAAATCATATTTGCATATTTTGGGATTTGATTGGTACCTACTTCATACTTCTCAAAAATATATTTACCTCATATCGGTACTAAATATGGATACAATAAGGATAAAGATACAATAGACTTAACTAAATATTCCTGCGCATTTTTTTGTCAAGTTAAAATCTTTAAGTGCTTTTACCGCATATAATACTACCGAATTATCAGCATTTTTCTGAAACCAATTTTATTATAAAATCTATGAACGCTTGAATTTCTCTATAATCGATATGATCCTTGAATTTTTGAAAATGTGGTCATGTGATTTCGTATTTTATGAATCCATGTTTCAACAACACAAATTGGAAGTTCATATATTTCTGTTTTCTTGTGATTCATTAATAAATCATATTTTCTTAATTCTCTGTTTTAAGTCAATAATAAAATTGTCCATCTTCTTTCGTATTAACATAGCATATATAATCATCTATATTTCTTATATAAGAATCATATGATAATTCTTCGTCTATTGCACATAGAATTATTTCTGACAATATATAGAAGTATGTGGACCTATTAAAGTCCATGTGTTTCTCCATTTTTGAAATCTGCGCAAAATGATCTATTTGATTGTACCTTTCTTCCTTTTTGCGTGTATTATCTTTTGCTACATCTTTTTCCAACGAGTGCCCTGGAATTGCATGTAGTATATACTGGGATAACATTTTTGGAAATATCCGCATGAACCATATATCTTTTTCCTAAATAAATGTCAGGTTCAGGAGTTCCATCATCTATCCAATTCTTATAATTCATCAAAAACAGCGCTTTTTGTTTCCTGCATTTTTCTAACATGAATACGGCTAATTATTCTTGATTGTCCTTTTTGTTTTCCCTAAAAATATTCAGTTAATTCAGTCCAATGCTTCATCAATGTTTTTTGCATAACAATTCATGTCCCATTGGAGTAGGGATACCAATATTTCTTGGAATATTAGTATTTCTCATGCTTTTCATAGTTGATGTATCCTCTCCAATCATTTGAAAATGTTTGCTTACGAATATTTTTACAATAGTTTAAAAACAAATCACCTGTGAATATCGAGGGTAACTTCTCTGAAAAACATTCCATAAGACAAAAGCTTATCATATAATTCATCAGCCTTTATTTCTAACATAAAATCATAATAAGTTTTTCAATTTTCATACTCCAATTTTCAACTCATCAACTTTAATCCACTTCCCAATGACCATTTTTCCCTTTTCCCAACATACCTAATATTAGGAATTTCTTTTATATATCTTGTTATTGTTTTTCACTAACTCCTAATGTTTCAGCCATGAATTTACGGCTAACCTTACTGTCCTTTTTTATCATCTCAACTAATTTTACTCTTCAATTCTTCGAGGGACATTCGAGAGACATCTTGAGGACATTTCGAGACATTCTCTCCACCACCTTTGTGTCGCTATCTCTTTAGAGGAATAATTGTTCTGAATATATCTCCTTCCTCAAATAACGGATTTTTGTCCTGAATAAAGCTGTGTGTACTTTATAGGTATTTCTCATTCCTGAACCAAGTTCATCTGCAAGACCTATTTCTCTAAACACCTTTGATATAGCTGGATTTTTGGGAAATGGCTCAAACTTCTGCAAATCTAACGCTCCCATACCATGAGCCAAGTTGCTGTTTTCAACAGTAATTTTTCTCATCATCAATAATCATCTTTGGGATAGCCACTTGAATAATCTCTATGAGCCAATGTGTTGAAAAACTATCTCTCTAAGTATCCTATCTCTTGCATTGACATTGACAATTCCGTCCAATACAAATAAAATCATTCAAATGCTTTTGCCCAAACTCTATAAGCCTGTCATAACTATCAATCAGATTCGTTATAATAACATCTCTATCGTCATACCTATCCTTGTTTTCAACCCTAAATATTGCATCTGTTTTGTGTTGTGGAAGAATGGACATAATCGAGTTATCTTTTCCAAACAGAAGAATAGCAGCTAATGTAATTCCTTCACGCTTTGTTTCCGGATCTGTCAAAATCAAATTGGCACTTCTTAAGTTCCTCGTCACTCCTATTTTCCCAAACATGATTTTTATTTCGGGAGACAGCCATTTTCTTAGCCTTATCAATGACAGAAGCATCAAGAAAATCAATATCAAGATTCGGATATACTTTATTTACAAACAGCTTCCTTGCTTTTCTACGTATAGCTTATAGACAAGTTCTGAATGATCTGTGATATTGATGTCTCCTTCATAAGACCTATCCAAAATTCTTCCATTATGTCTGCACACCTGATAGCCTTCCGGCACTCTGATGTAAATTACTTTTTCTCGTCTATATCAAAGACTTCAGGAATCAAATAAAGTGGCGGATACATCTTTTGCGGATTATTAATTGCTGTAGTAAATTCTTTAATCACCTTATCAACTTTGTCCTTACTAACACCAACAACTCTCCTTTTATCATTACACAGTAAAATATAGTCCGCCATTTTCTATTATTGAAAGAGCATACCGTTCAAAAAGACATCTTTTAGTTAAAATTCTTAGATTCTTTCAATTCGACATCTATTTTTCTCCATTTTTGAATTAGCTGCTGTCTCTTTAGAATCCATATCTACCCTCCCATGTACACTAAAACCGTCTTTAATCATCTTAAAATACTTCAAAGCATCCAAAATGAGCTTCTTCTTTTCAATTGGGCACTGATGGAACTTTCTGATTCTCATTTTTGAAATGTTATAGTGTTCCTAACCTCTAAACCATGCTTTTTCTTCACTTAGTGCAATATAAAGTATCGATACTAAACCCAAACGTTTCAAAAACATAGTTTTTGAATTTGCTTATAGGTTACCTACTCTCCACTTGTTAAATTCACCTCATCAATTGGAAGCTCAACACTAATATATCTTTTTGAATCTAGTTTGGAAAGCAACACGATAGTCTCCACTGGCTCGGTTTGTTCAACGAAAAACAACTCAACCTCTATTGTACAAGGAAATGGTGGAACGTACCTTTTTACCTTAAAAACAGGGTATTGAGCCTGTGAAAAGCTTGTGTTGCCCTACTTTTTCGTATGGGCAAATTCAATTTTCTATCATTGATTACTTCAACCTACTTTTTATTCACTCAAATCCAATATTTGCAATCTCTTTTAAAATGTAATATTCCATTTTTACGCTTTCACACGGAATTATTCAAAATTCATTACTACCCATTTTATAATGTGATTGTTTGATTCAATAATTTGTCCTTCTAATGTAATCACATGTTCGTTTGGCACATAATGGTAAATAGAGCAATATATAATCTGATTATTTTGGGAAATCACGTTGAAATGTATCTCCATCATTTTTGCCAATATTGATGTCATCAACCTCCTTGCCTTTGGGTGAATCCATTAAAATTGGTAATTTGATACTCCAGTACTTTTTCAATTTCGATTATATATGCCAGGCGAAATGAAAACTGTTTTATGCAACACCGCTCCGGATAATTCTTTTTGTATTATTAGTAAAACAGATATTTCATGTCATCTTTTCTGCTTCGGAATCTCCAGGATTCCCCATATATTTCTGGAACAGTTTTAATCATAGACTGAGTTACATTGTTTCTATCATTAGTAAATTGAGAAATCTGGTCTTCCAATGATTTTTCTCCAAATCATTAATTACTTTCTTAACATCAACCGGACTAATATTAATATCGTCATCTTTTTATCAAATACATCTGCTAATGATTCTGATGGAGAGAGATATTGTTGTTCTTTCCTCTTTATTTCAAGTTCCAGTCCTTCTATCTCTTTAAGATTCTTTTTCAATCTTGGAATAACATCTTTTCTTCGCACGTATGAAGATCTATACCATCATAAACACCCACAACCATATCTCTGTAACACATATCTCTTCGCCATTATTTAATCTAATTATAACTTCATCTCATCAATTAATTCGACTGCTTTTTATTATTTTTATATTTTCATCAAGACGTTTAATCTCCTTTTTATCGAATCCTCTTAACTTTGAGTTGATCCAATTTTAATAGCCGCTCACGATTATAACTATCTTGCGTTAAAGATACACTTGTTGATGTAATGGTTTCCCATACTCTGCAATATTCAAAAATTTGTTTATATTTCTTTAGGTTTTCCTCAATTTTTCTTTTTCGAATTATGAGGTCTGCACAGCTTCTTCCAGACAATCCCCTTATTAATTCATCTATATTAAAACGAACCCCTGCTATACTTTTTTCCACGGTTTAGAAGTGTCCATCCTTTTTCTTGGTCAACAATACATAGCACCAAGAAGGTTATTGAGTATGTCTTCATTGTCAGTTCCAAAGATTTTTCATGTAAATCCTTACTCTGTACTGGGAGTGCATACGAAAGTTGCACTTCCTTCTCAATTAATTCTATAGATTCAGATGTGTCCCTGTTAAGTGTTAATAATGTTCCGTCATCTTTTTCAATAACAACACTTATGCTACATGATTCAATTCTAAACTTTCTTGTCCCTGGGACCGCATAGCCAAAGTCCATAGAATGCAACGTATAAGTGTTGTTTTTCCAGTACTATTCTTTCGCTGAAAAATAAGATTAAAAACCAGACTCACGTTCTGTACAAAACATACCTTGAGAAATGTATAGATTTAATTTTTCATACTGACACACCTCTACTAACGTTATCGATTAGCATCTTTGTTGAATCACTTTGGCCAAAACTTCTTTTGTAACCGCTTCTTGAACTTCTTTTATTCAATGATTCGAACGACAGAAATGTAGTCTGTCCATTTATTTGCAACGAACTTTCGTATACGTTCTTCATCGACAAATCACAATCTCGATGAATTGTAATCAAGATGATTTTAGTTATGAGACTCATATTGTTCAGAACAGTATTTATAATATACGAATATTGTGCTGTAATCTCATCTATAAATCCCTGGTCATAATCTTCTATATATTCTGATGGCAACTGTTTTCCTAGAGCTAGTACAATCACCGCCATACAATTTCTTCTTTGCTCAATTTTATAGTTGTGTCAGTTTTTAGAACCATTTTGAAAAAGATCATTTTGCCAAACCCGCATTAACTCTGTGCAACTTAAAACTTGACCCAGATTAAGCTGATTAATAAAAATCTTTGACTTTTTCCTTTATTACTGCATACCTAGTTCTTAAATTATCAGTTTCAAACATGAAATAACAAATTCGAAATTTGTTCGTATCAAAATGACCATCAATCTTCTGAACAATATTATCAATAACCTTCTTTGCTTCATCTGAAAAGATCATTATAACCAACTGTTACCGGTGGTCCATAGAAAAACTTTTGATGTATCCTCATTTAGCGGATTTTGGAATTAGTAATGAATTAATTGTTCTACCGATTTATTGTCAGCAGAAGAAAGGGTTCCAATTGCCTAGATTTCTTCTACGTTTGAAAAATCGTAGCTTCCTTTTTACTATTCCTTTTGCTTGAGCCATGATTTTGACTACCACTATTCATGGTTAACTCGATATCCTCAGAGGCTCCCCTCCATCTGAATTGTTTTTAATTCTTTTTATATTGTCTAATAGTAAAAATAGTTGCATTGACTTGAAAAATCAAACCCAAAACTTCTGGACCTCGCATTACTATTATTGGCCATTTTCAGTTTCTCCTTTGGATTAATATGCTTATTCAAACACATTTTATAATAAATACGATGCCATACTAAAGTTATAAGTTGTCACATAACACAAAATATTGTAATCCCAATCAAGTTGCTATCTTAATCATAGAACAGATTATCTTTTTGCCGTTAACTATGCTTAATAGGTTAATCGACATATATAAGATATGAAATATATGGTTTTTGGATTCGCAATACCTTTTACAACTATCAGGCTATCAATTTATCGTTTTATTTTATTCGTTACTCGTTTTTTATCTGTTCTCCATTCGGAAAGACAAATGACTCGTTCTAAAAGTAAACCTCCATCACATCAGCTATCTGTTTCAACTCTTCAAGAGTAACTGTATCTCGTTTCAGTTTCTACCAAAGTTCTGTGGAGTTCTGACTCATCCGCCTTGCAAGTTCCGAAACGCTTATATTCTTTTTATTACATAATTCTTTAATCATATCGGATGTCTTCATCTTAATCCTCCATGTCTAAAACGCACCTCACTTACTATATTATAAAACCATTTGGTTGATAAATTCAATCCTGCACGGTTTCACTCTGTAAATTTTCTATGAACGGAAAAACACCCTGAAAGTGGGCAACTCTGGACATCAAAAACTATCGTCTCCACATGCGAACTTTTGTCCAAACTTCCACATATAAACATCAACATAAAATATATCTATGAGGATTATATTAAACCATCTTTTATAACGTATTCCGATTCTTTCGATGACTTTTTCATTCTGTAAGAAATAAATGTTCGATATATGGTTCTTTGTTAAACCCAATTTAAAAGTGCACTCTTATCTGAAGTGTAAAGCTGAATCTTCGATAAGTAAAGAAACAACTTTCTTTTTCAGATTTGTTCAATCCAACATTTTTATTTAGCTTTTATTATCTAAATATTCATTAAATGTATAAATATTTTCTGATTCCAACTATATCGATTAGAAAAATCTTTAAAAGTGGAATTAAGAGGTATTGAAACAAATAAAAATAATCTTTTCTTTGGTCTTGAGCAGCATACATAAAACAAATTTCTATTTCGTTCATATGATGCCTCTTTACCTACTGGTATTGGACTTTTCCCAGTTATCATAGGTGCATAAGTCTCAAATTGGTATTGGTTCCATCCTTTACTGATAACGAAGACAACATTATCGTATTCTTCGCCCTAACACCATGTTCTGTCGAAAACTCTGATCAGAAGTGCAGAAATTCAATCGCCGCCCTAAATTGACTGTAATCTAAATCTAAAACATCCCGAATTGTTGCATCCAATCCATAGATTGTATCAGGGGCATCAAAATATAGATGGTAGTATTCACCAACCAACGATGGAATAGGCACCAACTTTGTCTCTACGATAGTGCTGATAACATCAATGGCTTTGCCATTACGGGCTTTTTTTAGCTGCGACTCAAACTCTGTCCATTTCATCTTTTCAGCTTTTTTCGTGATAGGATATCGTCTGATTCCAAGCGTATCAAAGAGAAGCTGCATATTTGATGTGCTGAGCGCTTCATATATCGGTTCGACGGCATTCATGAAGAATAGCAAAAATGGATCTTGTTTATCTCTGAGTCCATCATCAATAATGGCCAATAGGCGCTCATATCCTTGTTGTGTAGCAAGAACCTTATGAGTAATCATCATAAATTTTGATATTTTTCATCCTTGACTGCGTCTGATGTGTTCTGAAAGCTGGAACAGCCTGGACTTTCGATCTTCTGCGGGAGACTCGTCTTTGAATGTACGTTCTGTTCGACGTTCTCCAGAAAAATCACTCGCAGTCACAAGCAACAACTACTTCACCTTCCAAAAGTTATCTATTGCAGATTGTTGTGGTAAATCCAAAGGAATATCATTTAATAGCTCCACGATTTAGGGAGCCGATCTAAAGTCTGAACCCTTGATTTCAAAGACGTTATGTTTCATCGGCACGCAAGCTGTTGTTTGGCGTAACAGTTTGCCAGGCATCTCCGAAAAGCCAAATGGGCCTACCCTTTCTGCAATAAAATAGTCTGTCAAAACGTGTGAGCACCGGTTTGTAGGAGTCTCGGTATTCATCAATTAAAAATCACACGGTAATTGATCAGGAGAAACACGGCGAAATTCCTTTGCATTATCCAGCAGAGCACAAAAGAGCTTCCGAAACGATCATTATGGTGCAAGTAATGAACCCTCAGAAGTTATTAGTTTCATAACGGTGTCCTGAAAGCATAACGAAGTCCTCTATCACCTTTGCTAGAAGTCCGTGCTTCTGCTCGTTGTTAATGACGCATCGTTCTCGATAGCGCTAATATGGTATCTCTTTGATACTGCTTTGATCGCATTCCATGCTTAAAATGAATGGATTGGTCGACGAAGAACTAAAGTGAATCTTTGGACAAGGCC